>LDZT01005295.1_pt1 | contig 24815 bp, 27 predicted proteins | sample 615521 | NCBI WGS metagenome assembly LDZT01 (sample SAMN03408292, study PRJNA278302) | terrestrial metagenome | isolation source: oil reservoir sample SB1 | place: USA: Alaska, North Slope, Schrader Bluff formation | collected 2011-09
GGCCGATGCCGTTAGAAAATATCAGCCATTGCCGCGTTATCCATCCGTGGAGAGAGACATTGCCGTGTTGGCCCCCAAAGAGGCGCCTGCAGAAAAAATCGGGGACGCGATTAGCCGTTCCGGAGGGCGTATGCTCACATCCGTATCATTGTTCGACGTGTATGAGGGAGGGCAAATCCAGGACGGTTACCGGAGCCTTGCTTTTTCTTTGAAATTCCAGGCCGAGGATCGTACACTCACTGACGAAGAAGTAACAAAATGTATGGATTCTATTTCCGGTGAACTCGACCGCAAATATGGAGCGCGGCTTCGCACATAAAATGTGTGTCAGGGGGACGGGGTTGTTGACAACCTCCTGGGAGGTTGTCAACAACCCCGTCCCCCTGACACTCTAAAAAGTTTGTCGTTATGGCAGGAATTGTTTCCTTAAACGGCGAAAAATAAATAAAAAGCCGGAAGGTGAAAATATATATGGGCGAACCTGTTAACCGTATCGAGGTCGATATTTTAGGTGAGACATATATCTTAAAAGGCGACGAAGCGCCCGGGGGAAACACAAAAAATAAAGCTGTATGATAAGAAAATAGCTATACTGGTCCAAGTGGTTGCTCATGGAATATTTCCATGAGCTTTTTAATCAAAGGCAAGCTGAAAGGCATTCAGAATGAAGAAAAAATTTGCGGAAGAAATTAAAATAATTTCTGCGCCAATTGACCGCGTTTTGCCGGTATCCTTTTATGACAGGGATACCAGGATAGTTGCCAGTGAATTACTGGGGCATATTCTGGTCAACAGCAATTCCGAAGGAATGACTTCCGGCATCATAGTGGAAACGGAAGCTTACCTTCAAAACGACCCTGCCTGCCATGCGGCAAGGGGTATGACAAAACGCAACCGGGCTATGTTCGGCCCTCCGGGCTGCGCCTACATCTACTTTATTTACGGGATGTATTATTGTTTCAATGTTGTAACCAGGGAGCAGGGCGTAGGGGAGGCCGTCTTAATCAGGGCGCTGGAACCCATAGGAGGCATAGAACTTATGAAAAAAAGGCGGGGCAGGGATAAATTGACCGAACTCTGCCGCGGCCCTGGCCGGCTTGTTCAGGCAATGGGGATTGACAAAAATCAAAACGGTCAGGATTTAACCGGAAATGAGCTCTTCGTCTGCGCCGCCGATGAAGGCGGACACAATATTGTCAATACAACACGGGTAGGGATAAGCGAGGGAAAAGAACTTCCCCTGCGCTTTTATATAGCCGGAAACCCCAATGTATCAAAAAGATGAGTATTCCAGGTCAACAATCAGCGGCAGGTGATCGGACGCCAGCGACTTTACTGTTGCTGCGCCGATGACTGACCAGTGCCTTGAGACCATGATATTATCCGGAAAATAAACGGGTTCGTGAGACGGGTAGGTAGGAGTTGTTAATGTTGAGAAATTTAATAGGCAATTCAGGCTTTTTAATTCTTCCGCTCCCGGCCCCGCATTAAAGTCCCCCGCCAGGATCACCGGCCCCTTCAACACACTGACAACCTGCGCAATCTTTTCAGCCTGGACCCGGCGTTCGTCACTGCTCAAGCCCATGTGAGTGTTCAGAAAGTGGAAAGCCGGACATTTCCCGATTTTAATCCTGGTTCTTAAAAGCGCACGGTGTTCCTTACCTTTGGTAAGCACATTGTTATTATGCTGAAGGATTGCTCCGCGGGATAAAACCGCATTGCCGTAACGCATAATTATTAACCAGCTTGAGGCGCGTCCAAACACATAGTGCAGTCCGAGCATTTTAGCCAGCCTTCGGGTTTGATTTACAAAGCTGCTTCGGGACATAAACATGTCCACCTCCTGCAGGGCTACCAGATCGGGACAACTTTTCCTGATCACTGCCGCTATTTCCGGCAGCGATACGCCGCCAGCCCCTGCGCCGTGGTGTATATTGTAGGTAAGAACACGGATCATTTAAATCAGACCCTTTTGGCAAGTAGGGACGGTTCTTGCTTGCATGCTGATAGGCAAGCAAGAACCGTCCCTACTTGCCCCTCTTGCCAATTTTAAAGATAGTTACTAATCTGTTATTATAATATGTAAAAAATCACTTTTTGGGAGTGCTGATTTTATTGCTTAAAAAACCTGAGCTTCTTGCCCCTGCGGGCGGATGGGAATCTTTTGTCGCAGCGGTGCAAAACGGAGCGGACGCAGTTTACCTGGGCGGCAGGATGTTTAACGCCCGCCGGTCAGCCATCAACTTCGAAAACCAGGAAATAGTCAGGGCTATTGAATACGCTCATCTGCGGGGTGTGAAGGTTTATGTCACCGTAAACATCCTTATCGCCGACCGGGAAATGGAAGAAGCGGCCGGTTTTCTTCTATTTCTATACAATGCCGGCGCATCAGGGAATTGAACTTTTATCCGGCGCAGGTTTTAAGAGAGTAGTCCTGTCCCGGGAGATGAGCCTTTCTGAGATCAGGGAAATCTGCGTCAGCGCAAAAGCTCAGATAGAAGTGTTCGTCCACGGCGCCCTTTGTATCAGTTACTCCGGCAGGTGCCTGTTCTCCAGCATGATTGGCGGCCGAAGCGGCAATCGCGGAAGCTGCGCCCAGCCCTGCCGCCTCCCCTATACGCTTGCCGATGAGAAGGGCAGAGCTCTGTTTGGGCAGGATAAGCCCGGGGACTATCTTTTAAGCCCGCGTGACCTTAATATGAGCGGGCATATTTCCGACCTTATTGAGGCGGGGATTGATGCTTTCAAGATTGAGGGCAGGATCAAGAGGCCGGAATACGTTGCCGTCGTTACTGGGATTTACAGAAAGTTAATCGACAGGGCGGTTTTATGCGGAGCAGAAGGGTTTTATGTAAATCCACAGGAAAATATGGAACTTGCCCAGATTTTCAACCGGGAATTTACTACTGGTTACTTCTACGGCCGCCAGTTCAATAAAATGATGAGTTACAAACGCCCGAACAACAGGGGTGTTTTTCTGGGCAGGGTGCGCGGTTACGACTGGGAAAAAGGTTTAGTGGAAGTGCTCCTTGAAAATAAGCTTAACAAAGGAGACGGGCTTGAAATCTGGGTTACTGAAGGAGGCAGGAAAGGTTTCGTGGCCGGGGCTTTTTTATCAGACGGCAAGAAAGTCCAGGAAGCGCCGCCCGGTAAGATAGTGAAAATCCCCTTTCAGGGGGCGGTAAAAAAAGGCGACAGGGTGTTCAAGACAAATGACGCGGAACTAATTAACAGGGCAAGACAGACATTTACCTCATCGAAAGAAAGCAAAAAGCTGCCCGTATGTTTTTTTATACGGGCAGGAACCGGGAAACCGATGGAAGTCACAGTCAGGGATGAGGATGGGAACACGGGTTTCGGGTCAACCACACAGGCAGGGCAGCCGGCTTCAGGGCGGCCCCTGGACGAAGCATACCTGCGACGGCAGATGGACCGCCTGGGCAATACGCCGTTTAGCTTGAGTGAATTGCAATGTGAAATCAAAGGCAGCGTAATTTATCCCGCCGCTGAGATAAACCAGGCCAGAAGAGAGGCTGTGGCGTCGCTGGAGCAGGCCCGTCTGAACAGTTGGAAGACAGAGCCTGTCTCTGTTAAAGCATTCCGCCGCCGGTTGGCCGGAGTTTTAAAAACTACACCTAAAAACAGTGGAAAACATTTATCGCAGCACACCCGTCCACTGGTGGCCGTACATGCGGGAGACCTATCCGCCTTAAAGGCGGCAGTCCGCGCAGGAGCGGACCTGGTTTATCTTGCATCCGGAAAATATTCTTCCCGGTTTTTAGTAAACAGAGAGGAACTACTCAAAGGATTTGAATTCTGCCGGAAAAATGGTGTTAAATTCGTAGTCGCCACACCCGCGATTATTCGCGGCAGCGAAATGGACGAGCTTTCCAGCCTTATCGAAGACGCAAACAGTTGGCCTGTGGACGGCGTTATGGTTGGAAATCTCGGGCTGTTTGAGAAAATTAAAAGTTTGGTCCCTGTCTATACTGACTATACCTTCAACGCCTTTAACAGGCTTACTGTTGAGTATCTGTCGCGGCAGGGAGCAGTCCAGGCTACCCTTTCACCCGAGTTGACTATTAATCAGATCCAGCAGATAGCAGCCCGTACAGATTGTATGCTGGAAGTCCTTGTCCACGGAAGGGCCGAACTGATGGTTTCGGAATACTGCGCTCCCGGCAGTCTAATCGATGCTGAAAAATGCCTGCCGGGGAAATGTGCTCAACCCTGCAGGAACAAGAATTTTTCTCTAAAGGACAGGCTGGGCGTATTATTTCCCCTTGAAATGGACAGTTCCTGCCGTTTGCATATCTTTAACTCCCATGTTTTATGTCTGGTGGAGAGCATTCCAACACTTGCTGAAGCGGGGATTGGAACCGTACGGATAGACGCCCGCCTGCTTGACCCTTTGTCTGTTGAAGCCGTCGCAAGGTCATACTGCCGGGCAACCCGGACAAACGACGGCGCACAACTGGCTGGAATTAAAAAAAACCTTGCCGGGCTGCACCCCGGCGGTGTCACTTCTGGACACCTCTTCCGCGGAGTTTTATAATAAAAACAGGTGATAAAGGTGAATGAACGCGTCTTAAAAAGGCTTGAATATGATAAGGTATTGGAAAATTTGGCGGGCTACTGCGGAACTTCGCTGGGGCGTGAACGCGTGTTTGCCTTGAGACCTTCGATTTCAGCGGAGGAGATTATCAAATCCCAGGCCGAAACAACTGAGGGAAAGAATCTTTTGCGCCTTGAGCCTCTCGCACAGACAGGAGGCTATTCGGATATACGACTTCATGTAGAAAGAGCCAGCCACGGGGCGATCCTTGAACCTTCCGATCTTCTCAGCGTAGGGCATACCCTGGCCGCCTGCAGGCAGATTAAGGATTTCCTGATGGCGCGCCGGGAAACTTATCCGTTGCTGGGTGAGATTAGCGCCAGTCTGGACTACTACAATACCATTGAAAAAAATATTTTTACAGCCATCCTGCCTGGAGCCGAGGTGTCCGATTCGGCATCCGGTGCTCTGGCGGCGATCAGGCGCAAATTGGCACGCACCCGCAGCTCTGTTAAGGAACAGCTTGAAAAGCTGACCCGTTCCGCTGCTTTTCAAAAATATCTGCAGGACCCCATAGTGACAATCAGGGAAGACCGCTATGTCGTCCCCGTAAAGCTGGAATACCGCTCGCAGGTCAGGGGCATCGTCCATGACCAGTCATCAAGCGGAGCAACAGTGTTCGTTGAACCAATGGCGGTTATTGAGGCCAATAACGAAATACGCCGGCTGCAGGCTGAAGAGAAAGAAGAGATTATCAAAATACTGCGCGACCTTTCCGGGCAGATCGGAGCGGCTGCTGATAGCATTTGCCTGTCTTTGGACGGGCTTGGTCATTTAGAGTTCATCATGGCAAAGGCACGCTACAGCCGTGATCTTTATGCCGAAGAACCACTGTTTGGACAAAACCCGGCTCACTTTGTTTTAAAGAAAGCGCGCCATCCCCTCCTGGCTGGAAATGTAACTCCAAACGACCTTGTTTTAGGCGAAAGTTACAACATTCTGGTCATCACCGGCCCAAACACAGGAGGAAAAACTGTTGCGCTCAAAACAGCGGGGTTGCTTGTTTTGATGGCCCAATCCGGTCTCCATATCCCCGCCGGTGAAACAACGGAACTGGGCGTCTTCGAGCAGCTTTTCGTAGATATAGGTGACGAGCAAAGCATTGAGCAGAACCTGAGCACCTTCTCATCGCACCTGAACAACATCATCCATATTCTGGGAACCGCAGGCCCTTCAAGCCTTGTTTTAATAGACGAACTGGGCGCCGGCACCGACCCCACAGAGGGGGCGGCTCTGGCCCAGGCAACCCTGGAAAGGCTGAATGATACCGGCGCCAGGGTAATGGTAACAACCCACTTTTCCGAGCTGAAAACTTTTGCCCGGGGCAGGCCGGGTGTCGAAAATGCCTCAATGGAATTTGACGCAGTAACGCTGCGCCCTACATACAGACTTTTAACGGGGAAACCGGGACACAGCAACGCCTTTGAAATTGCCCTGCGCCTGGGAATGGAACAAAAGATTATCGATAGGGCAAGGGAGTTTCTGACAAAAGAACAGATTGAAATGGCGGATCTGATCAAGGATCTTGAACAAAGCCGTCAGAAAATTGAAGGTGAGCGGGAGGAAACGAGAAAACTGTTGGACCAGGCCCGGGAAACCAGGCTGCGCTATGAAAAGATGGAGGAGGACCTTCTTTCTCAACGCCAGTCGATGACGGAAAAAGCCCGCGAGGAAGCTGGCCGGATTGTTTTAAAAATGCAGAAGGAGGCGAAAGAGACAATCCGGGAGTTCCGGGAGAGGATGGCCGGGGAATCTGCCCGTGAGAAAGAAATTGCCATTTCGGAAGTACGCAGGAAAATACAGTCAATCAAGACAGGAAACAGCAGGCAGGCGCTAAAGTCCCAAAACCAGGAACAAAGAGCGGAAGGGTTTACAGCCGGCCAGGAAGTATTTGTCCCCATGTTTAATATGCGAGGCCGGATCACAGACACGGTTGAGAACGGCGGCGTCCAGGTCCAGGTTGGGGCGGTTAAACTGTTTCTTCCTCTAAACGAACTTCGGACTGTAGAAAAAGAAGCTGTTTCGGCTGGTCAGGTTCACACCGGGGGCACACTCATAGATAAGGCCAGGGCAATTTCATCCCAGTTGGACCTGCGCGGGAAAAGGGCTGAAGAGGCATTGCTTGAAGTGGATAAATATCTGGATGACGCGGGGCTTGCAGGCCTGGCGCGCATATTTTTAATCCACGGCAAAGGAACCGGAGCTCTCCGTATTGCCGTCCAGCAGTATTTGAAAGCGGATCACCGGATTAAATCATTCCGGTTCGGAGAACATGGTGAGGGAGGTTTGGGAGTTACAGTTGTAGATCTTGCCTAGCGGTATATTATGGTGTATTTACATGTTTTTATTTAAAAAAGCTCTTTACAATTTCCGACCATATATTATATAATATGAATTGCATGAATATTACAACATCATGAACGGCCTTAGCCAGTTCACATAACTTACCAGAAAGGTAAAAGTGTTTATGATGCCTTAACATAAGTAAACTGAGTAAAAAAACAGGTATTGTAGACTTTTGGCGGCGAGAAAAAAGATACATGGCGTCAATAACCTGTTTAAATTTCATCTTTTACAAAAAATGATAAAAAAAGAAAGGGTGGTTTGAACATGGATTTGAGCGTTAGAAACCAGTTAATAGCCCGGGTTAAAGAAATTAAGTCAAACGATGTAACATCAGAGGTTATCCTTGATGTGGGCGGACAGGAAATGTGTTCAGTCATTACTACAGGCTCAGTTCAAAGATTAGGGATAAAAGTAGGTGACGATGTCAGCGCACTTATAAAGGCAACTTCGGTAATGATTATGAAATAAATTAATTTTTCTATGTTAAGTCCAGGCAGCAAAAATTATTCTGATTGGAGGGGTTTGACAGCCCCTCCTTTGATTTCATTTTGGGCTTGCTTTTTGCGCAATACAATTCATACTATAATTAATAAACGGAATAAACATTTAAAAGGAGGGATACCTGTGGCTGAAAGAAAGGAATTAATTTTAAAGATTGTCGGCAAGGAATTTGTAATGTTCCAAAATGTCAAGGACATGTACGGCAGGGCATCGTGCCAGGACAATCCGAAAACCTTTAAGATAATGCGCACCAGCCAGTTCACCGGCTGGTCGACCGGGGCTCTGGAAAGTTACCTTAATGATCTTGATGACGCCGCTGGCAGCAATCGAAACCTTTTAGCCGAAAAATATGCCCGGATGATGCAGTCGACCCTGCCGCTGAAATACTTTGAGATAAAACACCTGCTGCCCGAATTGGATCAAGAAACCATTCTGCTGGTCAACAAAATAGTTGCTATAGAAGTTGAGTGGCAGAAGGCAGCCATGAATAAATACCCGGATATTGTCGGAAGAGGCAGGCCGATATACAGTTCACAGGACAGCAGTACTTCAACCTCAATGGAGACCTACATCCGTGGTGAACTGCTTACCTATTCCAGAAAGACACTGGATCTTTATTATCAAAACTGCCTGAGGCTTAAGTCAAAGGGGATCAACGGGGCTGTGGTAACCCTGCTGGCTATGGTTAAAATGCACGGCTACGGCACATTGGAAGAAGCAAACGAAAAGATCCGCGCTAAGTCAGGTTTCGGAGTATTTTAAAAACCTGGGCAACCTGTTCTATTGTGTCTTCAATTGTCAGGTCAGTATAAATTACAAAGTCTGCAAACTTCAACTTCTCGTTGAGGGGAGCTTGGGCTTGTATCCTTTTTCTTGCCTCGAACTCGTCCAAGCCTCTTTCGGAAAGCCTCTTGATCTGGGAATCCTCGCTTGACCAGGCTACGATGACATATTTGGCCATCTTTTTGGCAAAGGATTCAGAAAGCAGGGGCACGTCCTTGATGATAATGGCGCCGGGATCATTTAATAAAATTTCCTCTGTAATTCTTTCGCTTTCCTTTAAAATCTCCGGATGGATCATCTCGTTCAATCTGCCCAATTCCCAGGAGGCGTCAAATACTATTGAAGCAAGTTTTATCCTGTCAATAGTCTGGTCCTCGTTTAAAATCCCGTCTCCGAAGTAATCAACGATCTTCCGCCAGACTTTCTGGCCGGGTTTCATCAACTCGTGGCCCAGCGCATCGAAGTCAATTATATATGCCCCCAGTTCCTTAAAAAATCCTGCAACTGTACTTTTTCCGGATGCAATGCTGCCGGTTAAAGCTGCAATAACCATTTTGCTTTTTTAACTCCTTTTACTCGTCTTCTTTGTAATCGGCTAGCTGTGCAGGATCGGCAATTTCATAATAATGCCGTGAAAATTCCTCAAAAGTAAGGTCCAACGCATTAGCCCAGATCTGCGCCATACAAAGACGCGGTTTGCGTTTGCCCTGTTCGATTTGAATAAGTTCAGCGGTTGTTATGCCCACCCTCTCCGCCATCTTCTGGGCGGCGATACCCTTTTTCTTTCTTACTTCATTCAAACTCATCAAGAAGCACCCCATCCTGAAAATAATCTTTTCGCAGACACAAGGGGACGGTTCTCTTGTGTCTGTTTACGTGGCAAGTAGGGACGGTTCTTGCTTGCTAACCATCCTGTGGCAAGTAGGGACGGTTCTCGCGTATCTACTACTTATAGTTCTATCCTCTCTTCTTTAGCTTCTTCTTCATACTGTGTTTTCATTTTTGATAATATTATTAAATGTCCTATCTCTTTCTGGAACATGCTGATTAATACACAAGAACCGTCCCCTTGTATAAACACCGTCGTTTTTTCTTAGCTGGTAATATTTGCCGTAAAGCGCCCCCTAGGACCGCCAACATTCTCAAAGGAAGAGTTGAAATTCCTGTATAGTGATTTATATTCCCTGATCCGGTGCCATTTTTTAATTATGCCCTCGGGGAGATCCTCTGTAATTGATACTTTCTCCCAACCGCCTGGAACAGGAAAAGAGTAATAGGGTTTGTCTTTTGGGATACCCCGGATAAAAATCACCTGAGGCACTACCCACTCAAGCCGGGCGAGAAAAACCCTGTGCATTCCGTCACAAATAATATTAAAGACAGAACCATCTTTTTCGACTGACTCTTCGATCACCGGGGGAAGCAGGTCTACAGGTTCCTTGAAGCCGTCCATAAGCAGCGACACATAGCCGTTTAAGGCAAAAAGGTCAAGTTTGTGCTCTTTTAGCTGCCACTTCAATTCCCTCACCTTTTGAAGTTCCCCTGTAAGCACGTAATTCTGAGCAGGCGCCAGAAAGTCAGTCTTTATCTTTTCCAGGGAGATATACACGTCTTTGTATATGTACATCTCCGGGTCGGTCAGCATAGAAACCTGGCGGAGTTTTTTGATTAGTTCTTCACTGGTATGATACTTTACTTTTAAAATTTTTATCGGAGATCACCTCTACTTTTATTATACAGGGGGACGGTTCTCGCGTATTTGCTTATAGATCTGTCCCTTCTTTTTAGCTTATTCTTCATCCTGCTTTTTCTTTTTGACAATATCAAGAGATGCCCTATCTCTTTCAGAAACCTGTTGATTAATACACAAGAACCGTCCCCCTGTATAAAGTTTGTTAAAAAGTGTCAGATCTGTTTTTAACAGCTCACCTATCCTCGAAACAGTGAGGTCGGGGGGAGGCCAGTTCCCCTTTTGGACCTGATCGGCCGCTCTTTTTTCGCGCTCCGGACGGCAGAGCACCCAGATGGTCTTAAGCCCCAATTCCATTGCAGGCAGGATATCTTCAAGATAGGTGTCACCGATCATAATGGAGCGCTGTGGATCCGCGCCTAAAACAGACAGACCCTTTTTTAGCAAAGCAAAAGAGGGTTTTTTCTTACCCGTCTGAAAGCTTAGGGCTGCACAACCGGAAATCCTGGCTATCTCCGGGCAGGCCTTTAAAAATGAACGGTAGTAGGGCGCCCAAATATTAGAAACAAGGCCGACTTGATATCCCTCTCCGGCAAAACGGGCAACAACCGCTGTAGCTTCGTTTATTTCCGACGCCGCAGTTTCCTGCCCTTCCCACAGCCTGGCAATCTCAGCCTCCTGCTGATCGGTCAGGGGACGGAAGGATTCATCCAGATCACAGCATAGTTCCTCCCATCCTTTGTATTCCCTGCACATAATCAATTGGCCCAGTCGGGACGATTCCCCGACCGGCAGTTCCAAAAGACGCGTAATATATTTCGCAGGTGAAATCTCCGGACCTTCAACAAGCGTCGATCCGATATCAAAAAAAACTGCCTTCTGTGACTCAAGCTTTTTTATAGACAATCACTTGCTCTCAAAAATAAATGTATTAATTTTTAATTCATTACCTTTTTGTTATCTCCTGCAAGCAACCATAAAAAATCCTTGCCAAAGATGTGTCAACAACCCCGTCCCCCTGACATACGTCCCCCTGACATAAAAATAGATGATTGTTGCCGGGATGCCATTTATGCTATACTAGATTGGGGTAATATAAAAAAATAGGGGCGATAACCGTGTACAGAGGTGGAAAAACAGGCTCTTTTTATAAGATGGATTTGGAGAAGGTCGGAAAAGGCTGGTTTGAAATCGGGCCGATTAGACCTCCCAGCGAGGGGAGAGACCACTCTCTTTTGCTTAGAGTAACCAGAAATTGCCCCTGGAACCTCTGCGAATTCTGTCGTACTTATAAAAAACATAAATACAGCGCACGCACTGCGGAAGAAGTAAAAGCCGATATAGATACAGTTAAAACACTTGCTAAAGAAATAAGGTCAGCTTCCTGGCAGATAGGTATGGGCGGCAGTGTGAATAATGAAGTTATCACGGCAATGGTTAAGAGCAACCCGGAATTGTACGGGATAGATGATGAGGAACTGGTTAACCAGAGGCTTAGCTGCCTTTTCAGCGTCGCTAACTGGCTTTATTCCGGCGGAGCAACCGTTTTTCTTCAAGATGCAAACACGCCTCAGATGCGCACGCCCGAACTGCTCGAAATACTTGTTTATCTTAAAGAGCAATTCCCGGGTATTGAAAGGATTACATCTTACGCGAGGTCAAAAACAATCGCCCGTAAGACGGACGAACAGATGAGCCAGCTAAAAGAAGCGGGGCTTTGCCGCCTCCATATCGGCATGGAGTCGGGACTTAACGAGGTCCTTGAAAATGTAAAAAAAGGCGTCACGGCTGAAGAACAGATCATTGCGGGCAAAAAAACAAAAGCTGCGGGAATTACCTTAAGTGAATACATTATGCCGGGCCTTGGCGGAAGAAAATGGTCGGACCGCCACGCTGTTGAGTCGGCAAGGGTATTAAACGAGATCGACGCCGATTTTATCAGGCTGAGGAGCTTTACGCCGCGTCGAAACAGTCCTATGTATGACAAGGTTCTGGCCGGAGAGTTCTTCGCCCTCAATGAGGATGAGGTTGTCGCTGAAATAGGCCTTTTTGTGGAGAACTTAAACTGCAGCTCTTACCTGATCAGCGACCAGATGGTCAACCTGCTATGGGAAATCGAAGGCCAGCTTCCCCGGGACAAAGAGGCTATACTGAAAAAGATTAACAATCACCTCCAGAAACCCGAACACGAACGTTTAAGAGTATGGCTGGACAGGCGCCTGTCCGCCTACATGAGCATCAGCGGTTTTTTGGATCACAGCCTTTCAGCAAAAGTGGACGAGGCTCAACGCTTAATCGATCAAAAGGATCCCGAAGCCAAACAAAAGGTGCAGGAAGTCCTTGATATTATCAAACCTTTATTTATTTAAGAATACAATATTCTTTTCAGGTTTTTGCAGGAGATAATTAAAATCGGGAGAATACAAGCTAGCAATTTGTATAAAAAGAAGGCATAATATGCAATTTAGAAAAGTTCACGGACTGGGTAACGATTTTGTATTGGTCGATTTATTGAAAGATAAAGATTGTCTGAGAGCAGATTTGAGCAGTCTGGCCAGTAAAGTATGTCACCGCCAGTTGGGTATCGGCGCAGACGGTTTGGTTTTAATTTTGCCCGACGAACAGGCGGACGCAAGAATGCGCATTTTTAATCCTGACGGCAGCGAAGCTCAGATGTGCGGCAACGCAACCCGTTGCGTCGCCAGATACCTGTTCGAGCAGAGAATTGTTCCACGCGAACAAATCAGGATAAAAACATTAGCCGGTATTATCCTGCCGGAGATTATTCTTAAAAATGGAAAGTTTGACGCCGTAAAAGTAGATATGGGGGAACCACGACTGGAAAGAAAAGAGATCCCTATGACCGGCCCACCCGGTCAGGTAATAAACGAACTGCTTGCGGTCAGCAATCATGTCTGGCAAATTACAGCCGTTTCAATGGGAAATCCGCACTGCCTCATTTTTGTAAACGATCCGGAAACTGTTCCTTTGGCGCAGTGGGGACCGCCAATCGAAAACCATCCCTCTTTTCCGGAAAGGACTAATGTAGAATTTGTTCAGGTCCTCAGCCGCACGGAAATAAAAATGCGTGTCTGGGAGCGCGGGGCGGGGGCAACGCTGGCCTGCGGAACAGGATCATGCGCAACACTGGTGGGATGTGTTTTAAACGGCCTGACAGACAGGAAAGCAACCATCCATCTTGCCCTGGGCGCCCTTTTCATAGAGTGGGCGAAGGACAATCACGTTTATATGACAGGGTCCGCCGAAGAAGTGTTTTGCGGCGATTTCACTTTATAATATATACTTTTATCCTGGGAGGTTTTTAAGTCATGAAATTTATCGAAGCACAGCGGCTGCAAAAACTGCCCCCTTACCTTTTTGCCCGTATTGAGCAGTTGATTGATCACAAAAAGGCTCAGGGTGTGGATGTAATAAGCCTTGGCATAGGTGATCCGGACATGCCCACACCAGAGCACATAATCCAGGAATTGATTAAAGAAGCAAGAAACCCTGTCAATCACCAGTATCCTTCTTCAGTAGGCATGCTCGAATTCAGGCAGGCTGTGGCCGGATGGTACAAGCGGCGTTTTAATGTCGAACTGGATCCGAAAAACGAAGTAGTCAACCTGATCGGATCAAAGGAAGGAATCGCCCATATCTGCTGGTGCTACCTTGATCCGGGCGATATATCGCTGGTACCCGACCCCGGTTACCCGGTATATGGCATCGGCTCCATACTAGCAGGCGCACAACCGCATTACATGCCGCTTAAGGAAAAAAATAAATTTCTGCCCGATTTCTCGGAAATTCCGACAGAAGTGGCCAAAAAGGCCAAGATGATGTTCCTTAATTATCCCAACAATCCTACCGGGGCAGTGGCGGACGAAAGATTTTTCCAGGAGGCCGTCGCTTTTTCCAACGAGTTCGGGGTGCTTATCTGCCACGACACACCCTATACTGAAATAACTTATGACGGATACAGGCATCCCTCTTTCTTACAGATTAAGGGCGGAAAAGAAGCAGGAATAGAATTTCATTCCATGTCCAAAACATATAACATGACCGGTTGGCGTATCGGATGGGCGGCAGGCAATCCCGACGCTATAGACGCGCTTGGACGCTTCAAATCCAACATTGATTCCGGCCAGTTCCAGGCAATTCAGAAAGCTGCTGTCGCAGGGCTAAACGGAACTTATAACGAACTGGAAAGAGTAAATAAGATATACAGCGAGCGAAGGGATATTGTTGTTGACTGCCTTAATTCACTCGGGTGGCGGCTTGAAAAGCCCAGGGCGGCTTTTTACCTCTGGATCCCCGTCCCGGCAGGACACACATCCGAGTCCTTTGCCGAACTTGTCCTTGAAAAGGCAGGGGTCGTGATCACTCCGGGAACCGGATATGGCGCCAACGGGGCGGGTTATTGCCGTATTTCGATAACTGTTGATACCGGACGCTTAAAAGAAGCGATGGAAAGAATCAGACAAAACATCGGTAAGTTCAGCTTCTAATACAAGGATAGAATATCATGTTACTTATGCAACGCCAGCTTAAAGGCTGAAAATTCATCAACAAAGGAAGGTCAATGCTTATAATGCGATTTTGGCCTTGCAAACATGAGCACGCTTAACAGTTGGCCTTCCTAATGCAAGATTTTTTCAGGACAAATACACAAGAACCGTCCCCTTGTATTTTATTTAGGAGGTTTGATAATGATACTGTCAGAACGAGCATTGAAGCTCAGCCCATCACCCACACTGGTCATCGACGCCCAGGCAAAGAAACTTATTGCGTCCGGAGAAAGTGTTATAAATTTTGGAGCGGGTGAGCCGGATTTTGATACTCCGGAGCATATTAAACAGGCCGCTATTGAAGCCATCCAAAGAGGAATGACTAAATATACACCGGTATCGGGTATACCGGCCTTAAAGCAGGCAATTGTTGAAAAGTTCAAAAAGGACAATGGTCTTGATTATAATACCGATCAAATTGTTGTCTCGGCAGGGGGCAAACACTGCCTGTATAACGCAATCCAGGTCCTCTGCGAAGCGGGCAGGGAGGTTATCGTCCCGGCGCCGTACTGGGTCAGTTACTTTGAGCAGATCAAGTTGGCCGGAGCTACACCCGTAATAGTAGAAACAGAAGCGGAAAACGGCTATAAATTGACTGTTGATAAATTGAAATCCGTATTCAATGAACGGACCGCGATGCTTATTTTAAATTCCCCCTGCAACCCTACCGGTACGGTATACAGCAGGAGCGAACTGACTGCGCTGGGAGAATTTTTAATTGATAAGGACATTACAATCGTTTCGGACGAGATCTATGAAATGCTTGTTTACGGCGGCAGCGAACATGTCAGTATTGCATCTCTCGACCCTGCCTTAAAAGAAAAGACGGTTATTATCAATGGCGTCTCAAAGGCATATTCAATGACCGGATGGCGTATTGGTTATTCATCCTCCTGTCTGCCTGTTGCAAAGGCCATGTCCGATCTGCAGAGCCATTCGACTTCGAATCCAACATCCATTGCCCAGGCGGCAAGTGCCGGGAGTTGCTTTCGGTGACGACAACTGCTTCCGGCTTTCTTACGCCACTTCCATGGAGAATATTACAGAAGGCCTCAACCGCATAGAAAACTTTTTTAAAGATATTGATATTAAATAATAATGATAACGGAGGAAATTCCTTGCTCAGAAGCATGACTGGCTATGGCCGGGGAGAAGCTACAGCTTTAGGAAAAAAACTAACCATAGAGTTAAAGGCGGTAAACCATCGATACAGTGAAGTAGTCGTTAGACTGCCTAAAAGCATGAATCAACTTGAAGACAGGGTCCGCCAATACGTTCAGTCAAAAATTTCCCGCGGACGTGTCGATTGCTATTTTACGGTTGAAGAATCAGCCAGTAAAATTATAAAGGTGAAAGTTGACAAAAATCTTGCTACATCGTATTATAAGGCAATAAAAGAAGTATTCAGCGAATTAAATATTTCCGGGGAAGTCGGTCCTGAACATATTTTATCTCTTCCCGGCCTGCTGACTTTGGAAGAACCTGATGATGACATTGAAAATTTTTGGCCGGTTGTTCATCAGGCGCTTGAGGAAGCAGTTGGCTCTTTGTTGGAAATGCGCAGCAAAGAGGGAAAAAGGCTTCAGGAAGATATCCGCTGCCGCATAAAAAAGATTAAACAGCTAAACTCTGAGATAGAAAAACGGGCGCCGCTTGTTACACAGGAATATAGGACGCGACTTAATCAACGACTGCAGGAGTTATTGCCCGAAAGCAGGGTTGACCCCGGAAGAATGGTTACCGAAGTAGCTTTTTTTGCGGAGCGTTCCAATATCACCGAAGAGAATGTACGCATCCAAAGTCACCTTTCACAATTGATCTCGTCTTTAGATGCAGAAGAACCTGTAGGGCGCAAACTTGATTTCTTAATCCAGGAAATTAATCGTGAGATAAATACGATTGCTTCCAAAGCCAACGACTTACTGATCAGTCAAACTGCTGTCGAGGTTAAGAGTGAACTTGAGAAAATTCGCGAACAAGTTCAAAATGTGGAGTAGTTAAATATTTCACATTTCAAGAACAGGGGAGGAAAGATGGATATTAAATTAATCAACATAGGGTTTGGAAATATTGTTTCGGCTAACCGGATCATAGCAATTGTCGGTCCTGAATCGGCGCCTATTAAAAGAATTATCAACGAAGCTCGTGATCGCGGCATGCTGGTGGACGCTACTTACGGCCGCCGTACAAGAGCTGTGATCATTACAGACAGCGACCATGTGATTTTATCAGCCGTCCAACCCGAAACAGTGGCAAACCGCCTTGGCAGCAAAGAGGCGCACTCTACAGCAGTTGAAGAGCAGGAAAAATAAATAGGTTGACATGATGGAGCAGGGTATTTTAACTATAATGTCAGGGCCTTCCGGAGTAGGAAAAGGTACTGTGGCAAAGGCTCTGCTGGAAAAAACGAAAGACCTGGTTTACTCCATATCTGCTACTACCCGTCTTCCCAGAGAAGGTGAAGTTAACGGGAGTAGTTATTATTTTCTTCCGGCAGATGAATTTCGCAAAAAGATAGACCGTCAGGAATTTTTAGAATGGGCTCAAATTTATGGCAATTTCTATGGCACACTTCGGTTGCCTGTAGAATGCGCTCTGTCCGGCGGTAAAGATGTGCTTCTTGAGATAGACGTCCAGGGAGGCATACAGGTCAAGCAAAAATTCCCTCAAGCGGTTTTGATTTTTCTCCTTCCCCCAAGTCAGGATGAATTGGAATCCCGCTTAACAAAAAGAGCGAGTGAACCTAAAGCGGATATAAAAAAACGATTAAGTTGGGCGGAAGAAGAATTTGAATACCTTAAGCTTTATGATTACGCAGTAGTTAACGACCGGGTTGACGAAGTTGTTTTAAAGGTCCAATCTATCATAGTGGCTGAAAAATGCCGTACCTGGCGGTTGAAATGAGGACGCAAAATATATACCTGGGGGGAAAAGAATGAACAAACTATCCCTGGATGTTTTAATGCGTAAAGTTGATAACCGTTATTCTCTTGTGGTCATTACCGCTAAAAGAGCGCGTTTTATTACAGAAACTGAAGAAAGCGGTAAGGTTGCCAATAACAATAACGGCAATAAGCCTGTTACAATGGCTTTACAGGATATAGCCAACGACAGGGTAAAATTTTTGCATACGCGGCAGGGGAGGAAGTAACAAGATGCTGGCGGGTAAGTTTGTCACTCTCGGTATTACAGGCAGTATCGCTGCCTTTAAGGCGGCAAACCTGGCTAGTTTATTGAGCAAAACGGGGGTTGACGTACATGTGGTAATGACAGACGCAGGCCAAAAATTTGTAACACCCCTGACCTTTCAGGCGCTTACAAAAAATCATGTTCATACGGGTTCTTTTGGAGCGCCGTCCGATTTCCATATACCCCATATTGCATTAGCCCAAAAGGCCGATTTAATTGCCATAGCGCCTGCAACTGCTGATATTTTGGGGAAAATAGCTCATGGAATTGCAGATGATCTTTTAACAACTATAGTAATGGCAGCTACCTGCCCTGTCTTGATCTGTCCCGCCATGAACGTTCATATGTACAATAATTCGGCCACGCAGGCCAATCTGGCCCGGTTAAAAGAATTAAACTATCTGATTATGGAAGCGGGAACAGGATACCTGGCCTGTGGTGAACATGGCCAGGGAAGATTCCCCGAACCAGAACTAATCTACCAGCAGATTATTCAACTTATTTCCCCGGCAGGAGACTTTAGAGGAATTTCCGTCCTGATTACCGCCGGTGGGACAAGAGAGCCGCTGGATCCTGTACGATTTATTTCAAACAGGAGTTCGGGGAAAATGGGATTTGCCCTTGCCCGCTCCGCAGCAACAAGGGGCGCTGATGTTACATTAGTCTCTGCGCCTACAAATTTACCCACTCCACCTGGAATAAGATTTATTCCGGTTGAAACTGCAGCGGAAATGCAATGCGCCGTGGTAGATATTTTTCCAAATTTCGACGTAGTGATCAAAGCAGCCGCAGTCGCCGATTTCAGGCCTGCAAAACCATCAAAAAATAAGATTAAAAAAGATAAGGATAAGAACCTTGTTATTGAGTTTGAAAAAAACACTGACATTCTAATGGAAATCGGAAAAATAAAGAAGCCCAATCAGGTGCTCGTTGGTTTTGCCGCCGAAACTGAAAACATGATCGAATCAGCGTGTCAAAAAATTGAGCAAAAAAACCTCGATCTGATAGTTTCTAATGATATTACCCTTCCAGGGGCCGGATTTGACTCAGACACAAATATTGTTAAATTAATCTACCGCAACGGGGAAATAATTGACCTCCCATTAATGGACAAGCTTGATGTAGCGGGCCGGATCCTTGACGCTGCATTGCTGCTGCACCGCCAATGCCCCTAGCAACAAACAAAAACTTTTTCAAACTATAAGAGTTGCCTTTTGGGTAGGAGCAAGATATGCACGCCGAAGTTTTAATTAACCTGCCTGCACGACGGCTTGATCGAACTTTTTCCTACCGGGTTCCTATTGCCCTCGAAGGGCAGGTAACTACGGGCAGTCTGGTGCAAATCAGCTTTGGCAGGCAAAAAATTGAAGGCTACGTTACAAGCCTGAGAAATCCTGACGGGCCTGAACCCGCAGGCATTAAAGATCTTTCCGCAGTTATCGACAGAGGGCCTGTTTTTACCCACGAACAGTTAAACCTTGCCCTGTGGATGTCTTCGTATTATCTATGCCCCACCGTCAGTGCGCTGCAAACAATCATTTGGCCCCGGCTTGCCCGTTCTTCACGACAGGCGCCGGGTCTCTGGCCTTTAAGCCCCCCAGGATTAGAGGTTGTTTTTAAACGCGCTCCTTCCCAAAAAACTGCCTGGGAAACCGCTTTATCCCAACCTGGTTTAACACGCCTTGAACTGGCCGCAGCAGCAAAGGTTTCCGTCTCAGCAATAGATGCGTTAACAGCCAAAGGACTGCTAATCGCCCAAAAACGGGCAGGCAAACATCTATTAAACAACTTTGTTGAATCCCGGCCTTTTGATTTGACTGCCCAACAGAAGACAGCTTTTGATCCGATCTTCGACCGGCTGAAGAAAAAAGAGCATGAAGTCTTTTTGCTTAACGGGATTACAGGAAGCGGAAAAACTGAGGTATACTGCCACAGTGTGGCTGCTGCGCTTAGAATGGGAAGGCAGGCTTTGATCCTGGTGCCGGAAATTGCTCTTACGCCGCAGATGCTGAATACTTTTCACTCGAGATTCGGGGAAGAAGTCGCAATCCTGCACAGCCGCCTTTCTGACGGGGAACGGCGTGATGAATGGCTGCGGATTAAAGAGGGCAGCGCAAATGTGGTCATGGGAACACGCTCGGCTCTGTTTGCGCCTGTTCAGAATCCGGGACTAATCGTTATCGACGAAGAACATGAACCATCTTATAAACAAGAAGAAAGTCCGCGTTACCATGCGCGTACGGCAGCGCTTGAAATTGCAAAAAACAAGCAGGCAGTCGTCGTTCTTGGAAGCGCGACACCATCTGTGGAATCATTTTTCAGCGCTTCTTTCGCCGGAGCTTACCAACTCCTTACAATCAGCGAGCGTGTTGAAAAGAGATCCCTCCCCAAAATCCAGGTTGTTGATATGAGGGAAGAAATAAAAAAGGGCAACCAGGAACTGTTCAGCCAGGCTCTGCTCTCTTCAATTAAAGATCGTTTGGGCAAAAACGAGCAGACTATTTTGTTTTTAAACAGAAGGGGATTCTCAACATTCATATCATGCAGGGAATGCGGCCAGGTCATGAAATGCCCCCATTGTGACATATCACTGACCTACCACATTAACGGACGCCTGGTCTGCCATTACTGCAATTATACTGTCGGCGCCCCAAGGTTTTGCCCATCCTGCAGAAGCAGTTATATAAGCTATTCCGGAACGGGGACCCAGAAAATTGAACTCGAAATAAAACGCCTGTTTCCTGACGCCAGGGTCCTGCGGATGGACAGCGACACCACGTCGCGCAAGGGATCCCATCAAAAAATACTGGATACTTTTTGTCAGGGTAATGCAGACATCATGATCGGCACCCAGATGATTGCCAAAGGACTGGATATCCCCGCAGTTACTCTTGTAGGCGTAGTAAATGCCGATCTGACGCTGTATATGCCGGACTTCCGGGCTGCCGAGAGAACTTTTCAGCTCCTTACCCAGGTGGCGGGGCGTGCAGGCAGAAGCGATCTCGGAGGTGAAGTGATGATTCAGACACACTCACCTGAACACTTTGCAATTACTTCAGCCAGTGAACATGATTATCAGGCCTTTTTTGAACAGGAAATAAAAAACCGGGAAATTTTAAATTACCCGCCATTCACATCCCTTTGCAGATTCCTTTTTACGGGAACGGTCCATATGGAAGTAGAAAATGCAGCCAAAACTTTGTATAATATATTAAGTGAAATTGTTAACAGTGAGGGACTTAATAACCAGGTACAAGTATTTAACGCCGTACCCGCCCCGGTAAACAGGATAAAAAATCGCTACCGCTGGCACTTGATTTCTAGAGCATTATCTGTTAAGCAGCTTCAGGATATTTCAAGAGCCTGTCTTAATGAATTTGATCACCGCTATCCATCTTCTAAAATCAGAATCATTGTTGACATAGAACCTCAGAATATGTTTTGAAGCGAAAGGGGAAAACAGCTCTTGGCAGTATATCAGATTATCAAATATGGTGAAGACAACGGAATCTTGAGGGAAAAAGCGAAGAAAATTACAGCTATCACACCAAGCATAAATAAACTGCTTGATGACCTGCGCGATACGATGTACAGCTATAAAGGAGTCGGTCTCGCCGCTCCTCAGATAGGCGTGTCCAAACGGGCAATCGTGGTTGATACCGGCGAAAAACTCATTGAGTTGATCAATCCGGAAATTTGCGAACAGTCCGGAAGTGATAATTCCGAAGAAGGATGCCTAAGCCTGCCGGGAATGGCCGGAGATGTTGTCAGGGCAGTCCGGGTGCTGGTGAAGGGGCTCAAACGTAATGGTGAGGAAATTAAAATAGATGCCAAGGGTTATCAGGCCAGAGCTTTGCAGCATGAAATCGATCACCTTGAAGGAATTATTTTTACCGATAAGGCAACGAATTTACGAAAAGTAGTCGAATAAAGGAAGTTTTCAAGATGCGTGTCATCTTTATGGGTACGCCCGTATTTGCTGTACCCTGTTTGAAAGCCCTCTTAAAAGAAGGGGTTCAGGTAGCCGGTGTTGTTACTCAGCCTGACCGACCAAAGGGAAGAGGGCAAAAAGACATTCCCAGTGCGGTTAAAGAAGAGGCGGCTCTTAACGGTCTGGATATTTACCAGCCTTTAAACTTGAAAGACTTTGCGTTTATCAGACTGTTAGAGAAACTATCCCCTGATGTAATTGTCGTCGTTGCTTTTGGCAGGATTCTGCCCAGGGTCATCCTTGATCTGCCTGTCCGGGGATGCATCAACGTCCATGCCTCTTTGCTGCCGCAGTACCGTGGCGCCGCCCCGATTCACCGGGCGATTATGAACGGTGAAAATATAACCGGAATTACAACCATGCTCATCAACGAAAGCCTGGACAGCGGCGATATTCTGCTTCAGGAAGCGTTACCGATCCATAAGGAGGACACTGTTGGAACCCTGCATGACCGCCTGGCTCCACTGGGAGCGAAGCTTCTTGTTAAAACCCTGCAACTGATGGAAGCAGATGGTTTAAAACCCGTCCCCCAGGATCATTCAAAAGCCACCTACGCGCGCATTATCTCTTCCGAAGATGAGGTCCTTGACTGGAACGCCCCCGCCGGCATAATTTTTAATCATGTGCGGGGAATGAATCCCTGGCCAGGGGCTAAAACTACCATTGATGAGAAAATTCTCAAGATCTGGCGGGTGGAAGCTGTCGATCTTGAATGTTCAAAGGAAGTAACAATACCGGGGCAGGTGGTTGTTTCCGGCCCCGACGGCCTTGTGGTCCAGGCCAATCCCGGCCTGGTGAATGTGAAAGAACTGCAGTTGCAGGGCGGCAAACGCCTTCCGGCAGTTGATTTTTTGCGCGGTCATCCGGTCAGGATCGGAACAGTTCTCGGCTAAAAGACGGTTTAAGAAAATAAATTGATCAATAATAGAAGTACCTTATGGTAAATATATTCATAAAAGAGGTGAGTAAATGATCGACAAGAAAACTCTGAAGACAGTCCTTGATCTCGCCTTGGCCAACGGGGGAGATTTTGCTGATATTTTTGTGGAGAAGAAAATTACTACCGGAATCTCGGCCGAAGGGGGAAAAATAGAACGGGTCCATTCCGGCATAGACGCCGGCGCCGGATTGCGGGTCCTGGCCGGTGATATGACCGCCTATGCCTATACAAATGACCTGAGCAAGGAAAGCCTGCTGGAAATCGCCAGGACGGTCGGCCGCACGGTCAAAACAGCCGACAAGAAAGAATACAATTTTGACCTGCGCAAGGTAAAACCTACGGTAGATTTTCCTTTCCCGGAACGCCCGGATAAAGTGGAAACATCCCGCAAAGCGGCAATGGTCGAAGCTGCCGATAAAGCGACGCGCCAGGTTAACAGCGAACTGATCAAGCAGGTGATGGTCGGTTATGGAGATGTCATCCAGCAGGTAACTATAGCCAACAGCTCAGGGGACTTCGTTGAAGATGAACGCATCCGCACTAGATTCCTGGTCCATGCCGTCGCCGGAGACGGCGCGGTTATCCAGACAGGGTATGAAGCGGCAGGGAGTTTAGCGGGCTTTGATCTTTTAAAGCGTTTCCCCCCGGAGGAACTGGGCAGGAAAGCCGGCGAAAGAGCAATTGAAATGCTGCATGCCAAACCGGCTCCGGCAGGAAAATTTCCCGTCGTAATGTCGGGAGAGGCCGGAGGCACTATGGTACACGAGGCTTGCGGCCACGGGCTTGAAGCAGATCTTGTCCAGAAGAAGCTTTCAGTGTATGCCGGAAAGATGGGCGAGCAGGTAGCTTCCAAAGAAGCAACCATTATTGATGACGCAACTCTGGCTGACCGTTATGGCTCATACCGTTTTGATGACGAAGGAACGCCCTCCCGCAAAGTGATCCTGATCGAGGACGGGATTCTCAAAGATTATCTTTATGACAGGATGACAGCCGGCAGGGATGGAAAGCGCTCTAACGGACACGGAAGGCGGGAATCGTACCAGCACAAGCCTATTCCCCGGATGGGCAACACTTTTATCGCCCCGGGCAAGGCTGATCCGGAAAAAATTATCAGCCAGATCAAGAACGGCCTGCTGGTTAAAAAAATGGGCGGCGGCCAGGTAAACACAACAACGGGCGATTTTGTTTTCGATGTTGCGGAAGGATACCTGATCGTTGACGGCCAGGTCGGTCCCATGGTAAGGGGAGCAACTCTGACCGGCAACGGCCCTGAAGCGCTTAAAATCCTGGAAATGGTGGGCCGTGATTTAGGTTTTACAATAGGCACCTGTGGAAAGGATGGCCAGGGAGTTCCGGTCAGCGATGCACAGCCGACACTCTTAATCCGCGAACTTATTGTCGGAGGAACACAGGTTTCTTCAAACGGCCAGATCAGGCGCATTTAGCGCCAAAAAGGCTGTGGTTGTTGATATATTCAACGCTTCTGAGACCAAAGTTCTTTCACAGTTTTTTGTTCCGGATTGCCCGGGTCGACATTTTCAGCAAGCAAATCACCTGCTTGCTGAGCTAAAGAAAGGATGCGCTCCCTGCCGATGCCCAACTCATCGGCAAATTCCACCGCCTGGCCCAAGAAATTCTTCCAGTTTCCCCACTCAGACAGTACCTGTTTAAATTCTCCGTTATCCATATTATTTTCCCCCTCAAGTAAGAACTTTTTTTATTTTGTTTATATTCTTCCTTAAATATGCAGCAAGATATTCTTGCCAAAGATACACACATTTTTAATTGGAGCATATTTTTTATCTAGAAGGACTGACTTTTTAAACACAAGTTTGCCAAAGAAGTTCAGGGAGGTTTTCATGAAATGAGGATCGGTGACATAGTAACACGGAGAGTTTTCGGCTCCGATGAGCAGTTTTGTATTCTCGGTTTTTATACGAAACAAGATTCCGGCGAGCGTGTGGCCATCCTTGCCATGCTCGATCCTTCTTCAGTGATAGAAGCGCGGGTCGAGGAATTATCGCCTGCATCTCTTAGAAATATTTTTGCTTTGACCACCAACATTTACACCCATTAGGAGGTAAAACGTTCAACTGGAAAAATACCGCAGTTTTCTCCGGCCAAAAAAGGAATACGACTGATTTTATTGAATAATACTACTTTGAGGAAAGGAGCGAAAAAGTAGTGTT
>LDZT01005140.1_pt1 | contig 24647 bp, 23 predicted proteins | sample 615521 | NCBI WGS metagenome assembly LDZT01 (sample SAMN03408292, study PRJNA278302) | terrestrial metagenome | isolation source: oil reservoir sample SB1 | place: USA: Alaska, North Slope, Schrader Bluff formation | collected 2011-09
GAGCGCGATCGGGTGGTGTCGGCCGGCAGACTGCTCGTGGAGACAGCCGACCGCGACGTCGGTCAGATGGCCGCCCGCCTGGAGGACCTGTCGCCGCTTGCGATACTGGGCCGCGGATACGCGGTATGTTACGAAGAGGATGGTGCGGTGCTTCGCTCGGCTGCTGATGTCGCGCCGGGTGACCGCGTGGATGTGCGTCTCGCCGAGGGGGCCCTCGGCTGCATCGTTGAGTCCGTTGGATCGGAGGGGTAGATGTCAGACGAGGTCGTTGCGCCGGCGGACATGACGTTCGGGGCCGCGTTGGCGGAGCTCGAGCAGATCGTACGCGCGCTCGAAACAGGACAGCTCGAGCTTGAGGACAGTCTCGCCCGCTACGAGCGGGGGGTCGCTCTGCTGACCGCCTGCCAGAAGAAGCTGAGCGAGGCCAGGCAGAAGGTCACCGCCCTGATCGGCGAGCTCGAAGGAGCCGAGGCGGAGGAGGCTGACGGATCGTGACCGATGAGTGCGTTTTCTGCATGATCGCCAACGGGGAGATACCCGCCACAGCGGTGTACGAGGACGAGACGGTGTTCGCGTTCGACGACATCGCCCCGCAGGCCCCCGTGCACGTGCTCATCGTTCCGCGCGCCCATCACTCGGATATCTCCGACGACGTTCCCGATGATGTGTTGTTGGCGCTGATGCGCGCCGTGCCCAAGGTGGCTGCCGCCAAGGGCGTCGCCGCGTCAGGATACCGGGTGATAGCGAACACGGGGGAGGACGCCGGGCAGACCGTGCACCACCTCCACGTCCATGTGATCGGCGGGCGCCCGCTCGGCGAAGGCATGGTCCGTCCAATGGAAGGGGAATGACGCGATGGGATCTCCACAGGGCGTGTGCATCGTCACCGACTCGACGTCGGACATACCTCGCGAGGTGGCGGCCGAGCACGGCATCACGGTCGTTCCGCTGAGCGTTTCGATCGAGGGTGAGACGTTCCCGGACGGCACCATCTCACTCGAGGAGTTCTTCCGCAGGATGGACGCGGCCAAGGAGCTGCCGAAGACATCGCAGCCTCCGGTGGGCGCATTCGTGGAGACGTTCAAGGAGAAGCTGGAGACGTTCTCCGACGTGGTATGCATCACCATCTCGAACCGCCTGTCCGGCACGTACGAGTCGGCGATGGAGGCTGCCCGCTCAGTGGGGGATCGCGTGCACGTGCTCGACTCGCTGAACCTGTCGTGGGGCGAGGGCTATCAGGTGGTGGAGGCCGCCAAGGCGGCAGCGTCGGGCGACACCGTGGCGCAGATCAAGGACCGCTTCGAAGCGCTTCGCGGACGTGTGAACATGATCGTCGGCCTGGACAGCGTCGACAACCTCGCCAAGGGCGGGAGGATCGGGCGCGTGACGGCTCTGGTGGGGGGACTCCTCAAGATGCGGGTCATGCTCACCGTGGCCGAGGACGGCGCTTTCGAGCCGGTGGGCCGCGCACGTGGGGCCATTGCCGCGCTCCAGGCCAGCGTGGACTGGGTCGCGACCCGCGTGGACGAGAAGCTGCCCGCCGACTTCGCGGTGCAGCACGCGCTGTCGCCGGACAAGGCCGAGTGGCTCGAGAACGCGATACGCAGCCGTTTCAATGTGCGCGAGCTGCGGGTCGTGGAGGCCGGTGCGGTGATCTCCACACACACGGGTACAGGCTGGGGGATAACCGCCGTACAGTTGTGACACGAGGTCCGGCATCACTGACGAGAATGGGAACGGCCCCGACCTTCGGGTCGGGGCCGCCCTTATTCCTTCCCTGTTACCCCTGAGTCCTCAGGCGGCTATACACGGCGTGACCGCCGAGCATCGGGATGCCGGTCACCGATGAGCCGCAACCGCGGTGGGGCGGATTCCCCGCGACACCGCATGTTAGGGAAGGGAAACTGTCAACACCGTCACGCTACCCGCTCGGCCGCGAGAATGCAACTTCTCCGGCCGCGAGCGGTAGGTTTCGGGCCGTGTGCGGCAGGTGCATCGGCGTCCGCCGGACACCGGCCGGTGCATGCCGTCCACCGAAGCATGGGGGCCGTTCGGCCGCCTCGACGTCGCTGCAAGGGGGTCTAGCCCTTACGATTGTCGTACGTCGCTAGAGCGGCATCGGGCAGTTCGCGGGCAGTGTCCATCTCCCGCGATCACCGACCGTAAGCAGATGCCGAGGAGAGGAGACCGACCCTATGACGGAATCGAATGCGATCGAGTCCCTGTCGCAGGAGTACCGCGTGGTCCAGCCGCCGGCCTGGGTGACCGAGCGGGCACACATCCAGACCATGGAGGAGTACGAGGAGCTTTACAAGCGCTCTATCGAGGACCCCGAAGGGTTCTGGGCCGACATGGCCGAGCAGATGCTCCACTGGGAGAAGAAGTGGGACACGGTCCTCGAGTACGACTTCGACAAGCCGTACGTGAAGTGGTTCCAGGGCGGCAAGCTCAACGTCACTCACAACTGCATCGACCGCCACCTGAACGGTTGGCGCCGCAACAAGGCGGCGCTCATCTGGGAGACGGACGAAGGCCGCACGAAGATGTACACCTACCAGTCGCTGTACTACAAGGTGTGCAAATTCGCCAACGTCCTCAAGAAGCGCGGCATCAAGAAGGGTGACCGCGTCGCCCTGTACCTGCCGATGATCCCCGAGCTCGCGATCGCGATGTTGGCATGCGCCCGCATCGGCGCCATCCACTCGGTGATCTTCGCCGGGTTCAGCTCGGCGGCGCTCCGCGACCGTATCCAGGACTGCGGCGCCAAGATGCTCGTCACGGCCGATGAGGGTCTGCGCGGCGGCCGTATCGTCCCGCTGAAGGCCGAGGCTGACGCGGCGCTCAACGAATGCCCCTCGATCGAGTCGGTCATCGTCGTTTCCCGTGCACGCACGCGCGTGGACATGGAGCCCGGGCGCGACTACTGGTACCACGAAGAGGTGCGCGCCGACGATATCTCCCAGCACTGCGATGTCGAGTGGATGGATGCCGAGGATCCTCTCTTCATCCTGTACACCTCCGGATCGACCGGCAAGCCGAAGGGCGTCCTGCACACGACGGGCGGCTATCTCCTGTATGCGGCCACCACGTTCCGCTACGTCTTCGACTACCACGATGAGGACGTCTTCTGGTGCACGGCGGACATCGGTTGGGTCACCGGCCACAGCTATATCGTGTATGGCCCGCTCGCAGTGGGCGCGACCACGCTGATGTTCGAGGGCGTCCCCACTTATCCCGACGCCGGCAGGTTCTGGGAGATCGTGGAGAAGCACGGCGTCAACCAGTTCTACACGGCGCCTACCGCCATCCGCGCGCTCATGAAGCAGGGCGACGAGTGGCCAGCCAAGCACGATATGTCCACTTTGAGGGTGCTCGGCACGGTGGGTGAGCCGATCAACCCCGAGGCATGGATGTGGTACTTCAAGAACATCGGTCGGGAGAACGTGCCGATCGTGGACACGTACTGGCAGACGGAGACCGGCGGACACATCATCACCAACCTGCCCGGTATCACTCCCATGAAGCCCGGCTCGGCCACGAAGCCGTTCTTCGGCATCGAGCCTGAGATCCTCAACGAGGACGGCACGCCGACTCCCACCGGTTCCGGGGGGCGCCTGTGCATCAACAAGCCCTGGCCCGGCATGATGCGCGGCACGTGGGGAGATCCCGAGAATGCGCTGATGAAGAACGTCTACTTCACCGCCTTCCCGGGCCGGTACTTCACCGGTGACGGCGCCCGTGTCGACGCCGACGGCTACTACTGGCTCCTGGGCCGTGTGGACGATGTCATCAACGTGTCCGGTCACCGCATGGGCACCGCCGAGATCGAGAGCGCGCTCGTGAGCCACGCGTCGGTGGCCGAGGCCGCGGTCGTCGGCTACCCGCATGAGGTGAAGGGCGAGGGAATCTACGCCTACGTCATCCTCAAGACCGGCGTGGATATCCCCGACGGCATCGAGAAGATCCTCCGTGGTCACGTGCGCGAGGAGATCGGGCCGATCGCAAGCCCGGACTTCATCCACATCGTGCCCGAGCTGCCCAAGACGCGATCCGGCAAGATCATGCGGCGCATCCTCCGCAAGATCGCCGGTGGGGACCGGAACGTGGAAGCCTTTGGCGACATCTCCACGCTCGCGGATCCCTCGATCGTGCAGACGATCATCGATACGGCGCCGCAGGTCGGGTAGGACCCGCCCGTCTCGGCAACCGCAAGGCCCCGCTTCGGCGGGGTCTTGCCGCGTCTTCAGGCCGGTGTGAGGTGCGAACTGTCGCGTCGCTCGAGCCGGGTCCGTGTGGAGCGTATGGCTGGTTCTCTCGAGGCTTAGGCATGATAAACTGTCCCACGTCCCATGACGCCCCGTTGCATCGGAGGTACACCCCCGTATGGCTTTCAACGACCTTCTTCTGCGCGCTGCGCGCCGCGAGCCCACTGAGAGCACGCCTGTCTGGATGATGCGGCAGGCCGGACGATATATGGCCGAGTACCGGGAGATCCGCGCGAAGCACGGCTTCCTCGAGATGTGCCGGACGCCCGAGTTGGCCGTCGAGGTGACGATGCAGCCGGTCGACCTCGTGGGCGTGGACGCGGCGATCCTCTTCAGCGATATCCTCGTGGTCTTCCCGGGCATGGGTCTGGACCTGGAGTTCGCCAAGGGCGAAGGCCCGGTCATCCACAACCCCGTCCGGACGGCCTCCGACGTGCACAACCTGCGCATCTCGGATCCGATCGCCGACACCGGCTACGTGATGGAGAGCCTGCGGATCCTCCGCGGCGAGCTCGAGCACAAGGTCCCGCTGATCGGGTTCGGCGGCGCACCGTTCACGCTCGCGAGCTACATGATCGAGGGTCATGGCACGCGCGACTACGAGTACACCAAAGCGCTGATGTGGGGCGAGCCGGCGCTCTGGGCCGAGTTGATGGAGAAGATCACCGAGACTGTCATCGCGTACCTCTCGGCGCAGATCGATGCCGGCGCGCAGGTCATCCAGGTGTTCGACAGCTGGGTCGGCTACGTGGCGCCGCGTGACTACGAGCGCTACGTCCTGCCGTACACCACACGTGTGATCGAGGCCCTCACGGAGCATGGCCGAAAGGTCGTGCCCGAGGGCGTGCCGATCATCCACTTCCCCAATGGCGCCACCTCGATGCTCGATCTGGCCCAGAAGGCGGGCGGCGACGTCATCGGCGTGGACTGGCGCCTCGACATGAAGCGCGTGGTCGAGCAGGTGGACGAGCGTTTCGCCATCCAGGGCAACATCGATCCCGTCGCCCTCTTCGCGCCCGATGACGAGCTTGAGCGCATGGTCGTGGAGATCCTCGAGGCGGTGGGCACGCGTCCGGGACACATCTTCAATCTCGGCCACGGCATCCACAAGACGAGCGACCCGGAGAAGGCCCGCACGATGATCCGCTTCGTGCACGAGCACTCGGCCCGCATCCGCGGCGGGAAGTAGTCGTCGGCGTGCCGGTCCGAACAGGCGTGCTGCTCACGGCGTTCGGTGGCCCCGACTCGCTCGAGTCAGTGGGTCCGTTCATGTCCCGATTCATGGGGCGTGAGCCGTCGCCGCAGATCGTGGCGTCCGCCCAGGAGAAGTACCGCGCCATAGGCGGGTACTCGCCGCTCCCCGGGGTCGCGGGCGGCATCGCCGTGTCGCTCGAGGCTCATCTGCGGGATCGCGGCCACGATGTCGTGGCGGCCGCGGGTATGCGGTACTGGGAGCCGTCGATCGATTCGGCGCTCGAGGACCTGCAAGCGCGCGGCGCGGAGCGTGTCGCGATGGTCTCTCTCTCGGCGTTCGAGTCGCAGGTCACGTGTGAGGCGTTCCGCACGTGCGCGCTCGAGGCCTCACAGGGTCTCGAGATCGAGGACGTGTGCGAGGCGCCGATGCTTCACAAGGCGCCGCAGTATCGGGCGTTCTTCGCGGAGGAGTGCGCCAGGGCGCTGGATTCGATCGAGGCGGAGCGACCGCTCGTGATGATGACCGCTCACAGTCTCCCGGTGGCGGACCTCGTTCCCGACGATCCGTACCCCGGCGGTCTCCGGGAGGTCGCCGCGGCGGTCGCGGCGAGCGCCGGGCTGGCCGAGGGGACCGACTTCGTCGACGATGAGAGGTTGCCGGGCGTGAGTGCGTTCGGGTCGCTCGAGGGTCCGGTGGCGTGGCTGCAGGGCTACCAGTCCAAGGGCGCGCGGCCCGGTGCGTGGCTCGGTCCTGATCTTGCGGGCGTCATGGCGATCGCGGCGGAGAACGGCTACGATGCCGTGGTGGTCGTGCCGATCGGTTTCGCCATCGACCACATGGAGACGCTGTGGGACCTGGACATCGAGGCCATGGAGCGGGCTGAGGAACTCGGCCTATGCTTCACGAGGACACCCGTTCCCAACGACGATCATCGCTTCATAGAGGCGCTTTCCTGGGCGGTGGAGCCGCTGCTCTCCGTCGGCAACGATCCCGACTGACACGAGAAGACGGTAGTGCGGCGGCCGGCACCGCCCGTGAAGGACGAAGGAGCCGTGCAGCATGCATATCATCATCATCGGTGGCGGGATCGCGGGCCTTGGCGCCGCGTACAAGATCAGGCGGGCGGCCGAAGCCGGGCACGAGGTGACGTTCACCCTCGTCGAGCGTGACGATCGGATCGGCGGCAAGATCTTCACCGACATCGCGGAGGACCCCGACGGGGGCCGATACATCGCCGATGGCGGGTCCGACTCGTTCCTGACCGACAAGACCGCCGTGCATCGCGTGGCGAAGCTCCTCGGCGTGTTCGATCACGAGGTGGGGACGGTCGAGGAGAACAAGAAGACCTTCATCGTGAAGGACGGCAGGCTCGTGGAGATGCCCGATGGCATGATGATGTTCGCTCCCACCAAGCTCATCCCGCTCGCCACCACGTCGCTCTACTCGTGGCCCGCCAAGTTCCGCATGGCGCTCGACTGGTTTCTGCCCCGCAAGGTCCGCTGGGCGGACGGCGAGACCGCCGCGGACCACGACGAGACGCTCGAGAGCTTCGTGGTCCGGCGTCTCGGCAGGGAGGCGCTCGACCGGCTTGCCGAGCCGCTCGCGGCGGGCGTGAACGGCGATGAGCCGTCGGAGATGTCGGTGGCGGCGAGATACCCGATGCTGCTCGACATGGAGCAGAAGCACGGCTCGCTGATCCGGGGTTTCCTCGCCCAGCGCAAGAAGGTCGAGGAGATGCGCAAGAAGTATCCGCCGAAGCCCGGGCAGAGGCGCCGCACCATGTTCTCCTCGTTCCACGACGGGCTGCAGTTCATCTGCGACAGGATGGCGGACGCCGCGGGCCGCGAACATATCCGCACCGGGGTAGGCGCCACCGCCATCGCCCAGGATGGCGACGGCTGGTCCGTGACGCTGAGCTCCGATGAGACGCTCCGGGGTGACGCGGTGATCGTGGCCACCGAGGTCTGGGCCGCGGCGGGACTCACCCGGCCCGTGGATGGCTCCCTGGCGGACCTTCTCGAGACCATCCCGTGCTCCTCGTCGGCCACCGCGATCCTCGCCTTCGACAGGTCTGACTGTCCGTTCGATCTCAACTGGCACGGCATCCTCTCGCCGATGGTGGAGCGGCGACCCCTCACCGGTGTGAGCCTCATGAGCTCGAAGTGGCCGGATCGCGCGCCGGAGGACAGGGTGCTCTTCCGGGGCTTCCTCGGAGGACCGCGTGATGAGGCGGTGCTCGAGGCGAGCGATGAGGATCTGCTCGAGCTCGCGCGCACGCAGATGGTGGCACTCCTCGGCATCAAGGCGGATGCCCGGCCGCGCTACGCCAAGCTGTTCCGGTGGGAGAAGGGCATGCCGCAGTACACGCTCGATCACCTCAAGCGTGTGGACGAGATCGAGCGGCTGGAGTCCGGAGTGCGTGGGTTCGCGCTTGCCGGAAACGCGTACAGGGGCGTAGGCGTGCCCAACGCGCTTGAAAGCGGCGAGCGCGCCGTTTCCAAGGTGCTCGCCGACGCTGGCATCGCGCTCGAGGAGGACTCGGCCGAGGAGAAGCGGGTCTACTAGCACACGAAGCACGCTCGTGCGCTCCTCGGGGTGCGCACGTGACGAAAGGCGGGTCTCTTGAAGAGGATCATCATCATCGGCGGCGGTGCGGCAGGACTCGGCGCCGCCTACAAGGTGCGTCGGGCTGCCGAAGCCGGACTCGATGTCGATTGCGTCGTGATCGAGAAGGAAGAGCGCGTAGGCGGGAAGCTCGTCACCGACATCCTGGAGGACCCCGAGGGCGGGCAGTACGTCGTTGACGGCGGGAGCGACGCTTTCGTGTCGACCAAGCCGGCTGTCGGACGGATCGCGCGGATGCTCGGCATCGCCGAGGAGATGGTGCCCGCTCGTGAGGAGAACAAGAAGACGCTCATCGTGAAGGGCCGCCGGCTCATCGAACTGCCGGACGGGATCATGATGTTCGCCCCGACGAAGCTCCTGCCACTCGCCACCACGTCTCTGTACTCATGGCCGGGCAAGTTCCGTATGGCGCTCGACTGGTTCCTGCCGCGCAAGGAGCGCTGGGCCGAAGGTGAGAGCGCGCAGGACCACGACGAGACGCTGGAGGCGTTCGTGGTCCGGCGCATGGGTCGTGAGGCGCTGGACCGAGTGGCCGAACCGCTCGTGGGCGGCGTGCACGCGTCCGATCCCACCCAGATGTCGTTGGCGGCGACGTTCCCCAACTTCCTTGAGATGGAGCAGGAGTTCGGCTCGGTGATCCGCGGATTCCTCAATGAGCGCAAGAAGCGCGAGGAGATGCGCAAGAAGTACCCGCCGAAGCCCGGCGGCAAGCCCTGGGCGTTCTTCAACACCTTCCATCGCGGCATGCGGGACCTTACCGACGGGATGGCCGACGCCGTGGGCCGCGAGCGCATCAAGACCGGCGTCGCGGCAACCATCATCGAGCGGGCAGGCGACGGGTGGAAGGTCACGTTGGACAGCGGGGAGGTCGTGGAGGGCGATGCGCTGGTCGTGGCGACCGAGGCCTGGGCGGCGACCCGGCTCATGCGCGACGTGGATGCAGCGATCTCCGACCTGCTGGCGTCGATCCCGTGTTCGTCCTCGGCCACCGTCTCGCTCGCGTTCCGCGAAGAGGACTGCCCCTTCGACACCCGGTGGTTCGGCATCCTCTCGCCGATGGTAGAGGACCGTCCGATCCTGGCGGTCACGTTGTCGTCCTCCAAGTGGCCGGATCGCGCACCGTCCGGGAGGGTGCTGCTCCGTGGCTTCATCGGAGGGCCCGGGAACCAGCATCTGCTCGAGGCCACCGACGACGAGCTGGTGGAGACCATCCGCACGCAGCTCGTTGAGCTGCTCGGCGTGCGTGCCGATGCGCAGCCGCTGATCGCCAAGGTCTATCGCTGGACCGGAGGCATGCCGCAGTACACGCTCGGCCATCTCGACCGCGTGGACGAGATCGAGCGGCGTAGCGCATCGGTACCGGGGCTCGCCCTCGCGGGCGGCGCCTTCCGCGGCGTAGGCATCCCCAACTGCATCGAAAGCGGGGAGCGGGCGGTCACCAAAGTGCTGACGGATCTGGGCCTGGAGTATGACGAACCGAAGGAGACGCGCCGCGGACCGCGCTAGGCGGTGTCCGCGTCCATGATGAGGCCGAGCAGGACCTCGTGGAGCGCAGGGTTGGCCGCCACCACGCAGCTGGTCTGAACCGACCAGGGGGATCCCTCGAGGTCGGTCACGCGACCACCCGCCTCGGCGACGATCAGGACGCCGGCCGCCATGTCCCATGGCTTGAGTCCCGTCTCCCAGAAGCCGTCCACACGCCCTATGGCCACGTTGGCGAGGTCGATGGCGGCCGAGCCGTCGCGCCGCACGTCGTGTGACGGGCGCATGACCCGTTCGAAGATCCGGAGCTGCCGGTCGAGCGGCTCTCCTCTGTCGTACGGGAACCCGGTGGCGATGAGCGCCTCGGACATCCGCGATGCGCCAGTGCAGGCGAGCGGCCTGCCGTCGAGTGAAGCGCCGGCGTCAGCGGCGGCAGACGCCATCTCTCCCGCAGGGACGTTGAAGACGGCTCCGGCGACCGGAAGGCCCGAGCGGAGGCACGCCACGCTCACCGAGTAGCACGGGTAGCTGTGGACGAACGAGGTTGTGCCGTCGAGCGGATCGACGACCCAGACCTCGTCATCGTGGAGGTCCCCCTGGACCACCCCGGCGAGGTCGTAGACCTCGGGTTCCTCCACCACGAAGCGCGCATTCGGCAGGGCATCGGCTATGGACCGTGCCACGGCCACGCCGGAGGCGATGTCGGCTGCTGTGACCACGTCCGCTGCGCTGCTCTTCGTCCGGAGGCCGGTGATGTGGCCTGCATGTGCGGCAAGAGCGGCGCCGCCGGCCCGGGCGGCCTCCTCGGCGATGCGGCGTAGGTCGGGCATGTGGGCTCCTCGGGTATGGGTTCGGGTATCCTCAAGTGTAATGGTTGGCAGCGCGCATGCGCGGGTCTGTCGGGAGGAGGCGCCATGGTGGAGCGTGGGTTCGCCGAGCCGTCGCTGGATGAGGATACGATCCGCGACATGGAGGCGCGTGCTCGCAGGCTGAGGGGCGCGATCCTCACGATGACCTCGCTTGCCGGATCCGGTCACCCCGGCGGGTCGATGTCGTCGCTCGAGATCTACCTCACACTCACGCACTTCGCCGCGATAGACCCCACGCATCCCCGGGCCGACGGACGCGACCGCATCGTCATCAGCCACGGGCATACGTCGCCCGGCGTCTACTGCGCCCTCGCCGACGCGGGGTTCTTCGACCTGGATGACGCCGTTGCGCACTTCCGTCAGGCCGGCAGCGTCTTCGAGGGGCACGTGGAGCGTTCCGTTCCGGGCGTGGAGTGGGGCACGGGCAACCTGGGACAGGGGCTCTCGGCCGGCGTGGGATTCGCGCTCGCTTCGCGGATCACGGGCCATGCGAGCCGGACCTTCGTGGTGATGAGCGATGGCGAACAACACAAAGGGCAGGTGGCCGAGGCCCGTCGCCTGGCGGTCAAGGAGGGCCTCGTCGACCTGACGGTGCTGGTCGACTGCAACGGTATACAGATCTCCGGCCACACGGAGGACGTCATGCCGGTCAACATCGGCGATGGTTTCGCCGCCGACGGCTGGCGTGTCATCGAGATCGACGGTCACGATCTCGGCGCGGTGTACGAGGCGATCGCCGAGGCGGTGGCCGATCGGGAGCGACCGGTGGCCATCGTCGCCCGGACGGTCATCGGCAAGGGGGTCTCCTTCATGGAGGGGGACCACGAGTTCCACGGACGCGGGCTCACGGCCGAAGAGTACGAGCGGGCCCTGCAGGAGCTTGGTGTCGAGTCCACGATCGAGACCGCCCGTCGGCGACGGGGCGGTATGACGCTCACACCGGCGTTGCACCACGTGCGTGAGCCGCTGGACCTCGATGTGGGCGTGCCGCGCACGTACACGCGTGAGACGCGTACGGACAACCGCTCGGCGTGGGGCTCGGCGCTGGTCGATCTGGCCGAGGCCAACCCGGATATGCCGATGGCGGTGTTCGACTGCGATCTCGCCGCAAGCGTGAAGACCGGAGGGTTCTCCGATGTGCGTCCTGGGGGATTCGTACAGGCAGGCGTGGGCGAGCACAACGCCGCCACGGCCGCCGGCGCGCTCTCGACCACAGGTGTGCTCACGTTCCTTTCCGACTTCGGTGTGTTCGGTGTGGACGAGGTATACAACCAGCAGCGGCTCAACGACATCAACGAGGCGTCTCTGAAGCTCGTCGTGACGCACTGCGGTCTCGACGTGGGGGAGGACGGGAAGACCCACCAGTGCCTCGATTACGTTGGCTCGTTCCGCAACCTCTTCGGGTGGCGCGTGATCGTGCCCGCAGACCCGAATCAGACCGATCAGGCGATCCGGGAGGCGGCGAGGATGCCCGGCTGCGTCGCGGTCGCGATGGGCCGATCCAAGCTCCCGGTGATCCTGGACGTCGCCGATCGCCCGCTCTTCGGTGACGGGTACGCGTTCGAGTACGGGGTCGCCACCTGGGCGAGACAGGGTGACGACGGCGTCATCATGACGATGGGGACCGTGGCCGGGAGCGCGGTGGAGGCGGCCGACCAGCTCGCCAGAGAGGGTCTCTCGGTGGGTGTGTGCATAGTCTCCTCGCCGCTCGATCTGGACGACGGGGCCATGGAGCTTGCGGCTCGTGCGCCCTGGCTTCTCGTGGCCGAGGACCACGGCTGGCGGACAGGCCTATGGGCCTCCGTGGCCGAGTGGACTGCGCTCCACGGAAGCGCGGCGAGCCCGGTCCCGCATGGCGTCGAGGGCTACCAGAGCTCGGGCGCCGCAGAGGCGCTGCTCGCCCGGGCGGGCCTGGACGTCGCGGGTATCGCCGGGCGCGTCCGTGAGCTGGCGGGCAGGTAGTGCGGTACGGCCCGGCGTCCGGGCGTTCACAGGTTCTTCATGCCGGGTGGATAGACTCCGTACCGGAGGTGGCGAGCGGTGTCCCGTGAAGTGCTGGTGGTCGATGACAACGACAAGATCGTCGAAGTGCTCACCGCGTACCTCGAGCAAGAGGGGTTTGTCGTGAGGACGGCCTCCGACGGACCGTCAGCCGTTGCGGAGGTAGAGCGCGCGGTCCCGGATATCGCGCTGCTGGACGTGATGTTGCCCGGCATCGATGGCATCGAGCTGACCAAGCGCTTCCAGAAGGAGCACGACCTGCCGGTGATCCTCGTCACCGCGAGATCCGATGAGGTCGACCGGTTGATCGGCCTCGAGGTGGGAGCGGACGACTATGTGTCGAAGCCGTTCAGCCCGCGCGAGGTCGTAGCACGAGTGAAGGCCGTTCTCCGGCGCGCAGAGGGATCGCGCTCGGCTGGCGAAGCGCTCCGTATCGGTGCGCTCATCATCGACCCGGGTCGGCGATCGGTGAGCGTGGATGGCGTCGTTGCAGACCTCACGCGCACCGAGTTCGACATCCTTGCGGCGATGGCGGCCCATCCCGGGCGCGTGTACACACGGTTGCAGCTGCTGGAGATAGCCACCGGCGACACGTTCGAGGGTTACGAGCGCACCATCGACGCGCACGTGAAGAACATCAGGAGGAAACTCGGCGATGATCCCAGGCGGCCACGTTACGTCCACACCGTGTTCGGCGTCGGGTACAAGGTGGAGGCGCCGGAATGAAGCGTTCGAGCCTCATCGTACAGGTCTTCCTCGCGATCCTGGCCGTGTCGCTCGCGGCGGTGCTCGCCTCCGGGCTTGTCACCCGCGGCACGCTGTCCGGCGCCTTCGAGCGGTATCTGTCGGGCGGTATGGGTCCGATGATGGGTCCCGGCAGCGGCATGGGACGCCAGGTGTTCTTCGGAACGGCCGAGCAGGCGTTCCTCACCGGCGTCGATCGGGGGATCATCGTCTCCGCGCTGGTGGCGGTCGCGCTGGCCGCTCTCGGCGCGTGGCTGCTTGCGCGCTATCTCGTGCGTCCGTTGCGAGACCTGACCGCGGCGTCGCGCGCGTTGGCGAAAGGCCGCCTCGAGCATCGGGTCGAGGAGGCCGGGCCCGAGGAGGTGGCCGGTCTCGCTTCCGCCTTCAACGAGATGGCCGATTCGCTCTCGGAGTCGGAGGAGCTGCGCAGACGGATGGTGAGCGATGTCGCGCACGAGCTTCGCAATCCCATCGCGGCGCTGCGGGCGCAGATCGAAGGCATCGCCGATGGCGTGCTCGTTGCAGACGACCGGCAGGTCGCCTCGCTCGTGGAGGATGTGGGCACGCTGTCACGGCTGGTGGACGATCTTCAGGAGTTGTCGGTGGCCGAGGCAGGCCGCTTGCGCTACGACCGTACAGTCATCGACGTCCGCGACATCGTACGGACGGCAGTGGAGCGGGCGGGGGTCGTCGCTCCGGCCTCCGTGGCCGTGACGACCCGGGTGCCGGATCAGGTGGTGAGCGTGGACGCGGACGAGTTCCGCATCGGACAGGTGGTGAGGAACCTGCTCTCCAACGCGTTGCGTCACACCGCCGAAGGGAGCGTGACCGTGAGCGTCGAGCTGGCGGACGGGAGCCGTGCGCGCGTGTCCGTCACCGATACCGGCGAAGGCATACCCGGCGACGACCTGGCGCACATCTGGGAGCGCTTCTATCGCGCCGACGCCGCGCGCTCGAAGGGGACGGGCGGCACAGGGCTGGGACTGGCCATCTCGCGTCGCATCATCGAGGACCACGGCGGCCGCGTGTTCGCGAGCAGCGCCGAGGGGCAGGGGAGCACGATCGGCTTCGAGATCCCGCTTGCGGCAGGGGCTCCCGCCGAAGGACGCTAGCTCCGCGCCTCTTCGGTCGGCGGGGTGCCTGCAGCGGCGCGTTCCGCCTGACGACGGGCGATATCCGCCTTGGCCTCGGCCACTGTCTCCCGGAACGCGTCGTCCGCATCCGGGCTCTCCAGGGGTTGGACCTCCACGCCACGTTCCTCAAGCACGTACAGGACCGCGGCGACCGCCCGCGGCACTGCCGCTTCCACCGGCTCCGAGAGTCCGATCGTGATCTCGGCAGGGCTCATGTCCTGCACCTGGATGCCGATGCAGTCGGCCTCGGGCATGAGGCCGATCAGCTTGGCCGCCTCGAGCACGTCCACGAACCGGATGTCGTGGAGCGAGTGCATCACCTGGTTGGGGGCGAAGTCTTCAGGAGCTATCCGTACCACCGTGCCCGGCGGGTGGCCGCTGCCGTCCATGGCGTCCACCACGAGCATGAATTCGACGCCCCGGAAGAGGTGCATCATCCCGAGTCCCATGGTCCCGGCGTCCATGATGCGCACGTCGTCGGGGAACCGGTAGTTCTTCTCGAGGTCCACGGCGACGCGGTTGCCGATGCCTTCGTCGAGCATCAGGACGTTGCCGATGCCGAGAACGAGGATGCGGGGTTCGATATCAGGCACGGTGCTGCTCCCTTTGGGGCGTGACGCCCGTCATGGTCGGCGCGGAGCGAGATCGCACGCAGACCTCCGGTCAAGGGCCGGGCCCCGAAGCGCGCAGCTCCGGGGCCCGGCTGCCCGTGACGGCAGAGCCGTCACGCTGTGGCGGAGACTAGTGCTCCGTCTCCTTCCACAGGAAGATGATCTTGCTCGGCGCGAAGTTGTATACGTTCGCGAGGTAAGCATGGATCATCGTGAACACGATGAACACCCACATCATGAAGTAGTGGATGATCCGCATGTTCATGGGGCCACCTACGAGCTCGGTACCGCCCATGAAGAATCCCCAGTCAGCCGTCGGGCCGTACAGGGCGAAGCCCGTGTAAGCCATCAGGTAGGTGAGGGGCACGGTCGCCAGATAGGCGATCTTCTGCAGTGAGCCGTACTTGGCCGAGATGACGCCTTCCTTGCGCAAGAACAGGTAGTACTTCACCGTCTGCCAGAGCTGGTGCCTGTTCTTCTCCTGCGGCAGCCAGTTCTTGATGTCCGTGTCCACCTCACGCGAGCCGAGGTCGGTCGCGGTCTTCACGAAGAAGGCTGCGATGACCCGGAAGGTGAGGTTGATGATGATCACGAACATCGCGACGAAGTGCATGCCGCGGGCAACGCCCATGAAACCGTCGAAGAACGGATAGTGGATGTAGAACCCGGAGAAGGCGAGCATGATCATGCAGATCAGGTTGATCCAGTGCGTGATCACGAACACCAACGGGTGCGCCTCACGATAATGCGCCTGGGACGACATCTACATCACCCCCATGGGTGAGGACATCACAGTCGCTTCCTTGCCGGTCGCCGGTTCAAACACGTGAACCGCGCACCCGATTCAAGGATCGAAGCTGTGGGCGATACGAAGCGCCTCGAGCGGCTTCTCCGCGTCCGCGATGGGTGTGCCGATAAGCGCCTGCTCCATCGGGCCGGGCGTGCCGCTGGCGTCACGGGGAGCGATGTCCCACGTGGTGGGAGCGACCACCTGATAGTGATCGATCTTGCCGCCCTTGATCCCGATCCAGTGCGCGACCGAACCGCGGGGGGCTTCCCACGCGCCGACGCCGTCGCCGGTGTCCTTCTCGGCTGCCTTCCAGAAGCTGAGGTCGGTGCCCTTCATGGCCTCGACGAGCTCGTTGACCCACACGAGCGCGAGATCGGCCACGTACGCGGCCTCGAGGTTGCGCGCAGCAACACGGCCGAGCAGGGACACGAGCACCTCAGGCTTGCCGGCAACGCCGAGAGCCTCGAGGGTCGAGTCGATCAGTGCGGCAGGTGTACGAACGCCTGCAGCGCCGCCGGTGAGGTCCTTGCCGCCCTTCTCGTGGAGGTACGCGACCACCATGCGGGCGAGAGGACCGGACTCGGTCGACTCTTCCTTGCAGCGGACGGCCTTGCCGTAGGAGTACTTGTCCTCGGTGTTGTATTCGGTGAACTTGACCTTCGTCTCCCCGTCCTTGGGGTTGAGGCCGGTTCCCGACTCGTACCAGGAGTGCTCCACGTACTCGGTGACATCGTCCGGGCTGACGTCCTCGAGGGACAGGCCACGGCCGAAGCCACGGGGCAGGAAGCGGTTGACCGGGTCGCGGTCGGCTGCTTCGAAGACACCCCAGCTGAGGAAGTTGCCGGTACCGCCGCCGTACGTCGTGGCATCCAGGATGAACGGCGCGATGGCAAGCGTGTCCGGGATCAGCGCGGTGTCGATGAACTCCTTCACGCGCACGAAGCGGTAAAGGATGTCGTCGAGCTTGTCCACGGTGGGGACGAACGCCGTGCCGCCGGGCACCGATGTCATCGGGTGCGAGAACTTGCCGGCGATGATGGCCACGATCTCGTTGGCGACAGCCTGCACTTCGAGCGCCTCGAGATAGTGCGCAGTGGCGATCAGGTCCAGCTCCGGCGGAAGCACGTAGCCGGGGTGGTCCCAGTAGTGGCCGGTGAAGATGGAGAGCTGGCCGTTCTCCGCGAACGCGGCGAGACGGGCAGCCACGGCGCCGAAATCGGCGGGGCGGGTGCCCGCGGCCTGCGCCAGCGCGTACGTGTCGGCGATGTCCGCGCTAAGCGCGTTGATCGGGTTGACGTAGTCGAGCGCGGCGAGGTGGTAGAACCACAGGATGTGGCTGTGCAGGTACTGCGCTGCCTCGAGCAGGTTACGCACGAGACGTCCGCCTTCAGGGATCTCGATGCCGAGCGCATCTTCGGTAGCCTGAGCGGACGCGTGGCTGTGCGAGATCGGGCAGACGCCGCAGATCCGCTGCGTCACGTAGAACGCGTCTTCGGGGCTGCGGTCGAGCATGACCGTCTCCATGCCACGGTACAGCGTGCCGGAGACCCATGCATCCACGACCTTGTTGTCCTGGACCTCTACCTCCACGCGGAGGTGACCCTCGATACGGGTGACGGGGTCGATAACAGAGCGTGCCACTACTTATCGCCTCCCTTCTTCATCCGCTTGCGGTCATGGACCTTCATGTCCTCCATGGGAGGACCGTCGCCGATGCGGCCGGCGGCCTTCATGCCGAGACCGTGTGCGACGAGGGCCGCGGCAGCGACGCCGCCGACGACAGCACCCACGCTGCCGGGCTGCACGTTGCCGAGGGTGTCGCCCATCTGCATGCTCGACAGGCGCTTGAAGAACGGAGCGTTGTTGTCGACCCAGTTCAGGCCGCCGCAGCCGATGCACGGGGCGCCCGACTGTACACACCAGCTGACCGAACGGTTCCAGCGGGTGATGGGGCACTGCGTGTAGGTCTGCGGACCCTTGCAGCCGACCTTGTAGAGGCAGTAACCCATGGCCTCTTCGGGGCTGCCGAACTCGGTGACGAACTCACCGTTCTCGAAGTGTCCGCGGCGCGGGCAGTTGTCGTGGATCGTGGAGCCCACGATGTACTCCGGCTACAGGAGTGTGACGTCCGCATCACGGTAGTTGTCGCGGTAGTCTTTTGCGAGCAGGGCGGTCTTGTCGAGGAACGTCGCCGGATCGTCTTCGGCGACGAGCAGCCACTGCACGACCATGGCGACGACCCACTCGGGGCTCGTCGGGCAGCAGGGGAGGTTGACCACCGGGGTGGCCACCTTCACGCTGTCGAGGAACGACTGGACACCGATGCCGCCGGCGGGGTTCGGGTGGGCATAGACCCAGCCGCCGTCCACCGCGCATGCGCCTACCGCGAGGATCGCCTGAGCGCCTGCGGCGGCCTTCTCCAGGATGTCCTTGCCCTTGTGGCCGTTGACGAGAAGGGTGTTCCCGTCCTCGCCCATCATGACGGCGCCTTCGTAGATCAGCAGGTAGTTGCCGGCCTCGATGGTGTCGTCGATGTTCTTCTCGGCGTACTCACCCGCGGCGGCCATGAGCGTCTCGAAGTAGTTGGTTGAGAGCAGTTCGAGCACGATCGTGGCGACGTCGGGCGAGTCCACCTGGGCCATGGACTCCGTGCAGCCGGTGCACGAGCCACCGTTGAGCCAGAGCGCGGGCTTCAGCTTCGCGCCTTTCTCGACGGCCGCAGCGATCTGCGGAGCGGCTGCTTCGGTGAGCCCGAGCATCGCGGCGACGTAGCCGCAGTACTTCATGAAGTCGCGGCGGCTGACACCGCGTACCGCAAGCAGGTCGTAAATCGCACCGTGCGCCTCTTGCGCCATGCCATACACCTCCTTGGTGTTGGAACGTAGCCTACAGTGCGGTCGAAACTGAGTGACCGGGCACTACGCCCGGCACGCGCATATCCCTCCTCCCTCCTTTCGCGCGTACGGAAACGGGTAGCCTGAAACGCGGTGCGCGGGGTCCCGGTGCGGGACGGCGCGAACCGCGAGGCCTTCACGAAAAAGAGGTCGGGCCGAGGTGGAAAGGGGTGCGAGGGAGGAGATGGCGCGACCAGTGCCGGGATGAGGCGCTGATCGTAGCGCTGTGGTCTGTGATGGGTAGCGCTGGATACAATGAGCGTGCAGGCACATAGGTCCCGTTATCCCCTCACCAAGCCGCGTCCGGCTCCGCTGCATAGGATACATGTACCCGCTGTCTCGCGTCCATGCCTTTGGGGCAAGTGCCTCACGTCACACATGAATGTCGGCCGGGTCGTAGAACGGCAGGAATCGGCTGGTGCACGTCTAATAGTGACGTATGGACAACCGGCGGCGCGGAACGGGGGAGCGTGTGGCGCGAGCGGCCAACGGGCTGGTCATGGATCTGCGGGGCGTGACGCCTTCGATGCGGCGCCCCCTTGTCTTCGCGGTCATCGACCGTATGGTCGAACTCGAGTGCGAGGACAGCATGGTGCTCATCTGCGACCATGACCCGTCCGGTCTCGGATATCAGCTGGACCTCAGACGTGAATCCCGCGGTCTGTTCGAGTTTGATTGCGACCAGCGGCTCGACGGCGCGTGGGTCGCGCTCATCCGGCGCCGCCTCCGCTAGTCTCCGGTCAGAGCAGACGCGGCAGCAGGTCGGCCAGGGCGTCCAGGTCGCCGGTGAAGTCCGCGGGGACATCCTCCTGCGATCCCACGTAGAACGTCTGCATGCCGATGTCCGAGGCCGGCATGTCCAGAGTCCGGTCATCACCCACCATCATGCAGTCGCGCGGATCGGTCTCCAGCAGCTCTGACGTCTGCCGGTAGTACTCAGCAAGAGGCTTGCAGGCGTACATCTCCTCGTACGTGGTGACGACCTCGACAGGCAGGTCGTGGACGCCCGCCCAACGCAGCCGGTGATCGACCGCTACGCGGGGGAAGATAGGGTTGGTGGCTATCGCCACGCGCAGCCCGAGGTCGATCGCGGTAGAGACCGCCCGCCGCGCGCCCTTGGCGGGGCCGGCCTCGTCGGCGAGAGTGGGGAAGACCTCGGCGTAGAACGTCTCGAACACGGGCCAGTGCAGCTCCATGTCCACCCCGGTCCGCTCGTGCATGTGCGCGAAGAACACGTCGCGGTTGGTTCGTCCCGGGTGAGGGTCCATCATCGCGCGGACCGAGTGCGGGAGGGACTCCATGAACCCGGCGCGATCTCCATCCGACGTGAATATGGGACGCGCGGCGTCTTCGAGTGCTGCGAAGTACCTGCGCAGGAAGACGTCGAGGTCCAGGTCGAGCAAGGTGCCGTCGAGGTCGAAGAGGACCGCGCGCATAGAGAGAACCCTCCGTTGGTGGTCGTGTGCAGTGCTCCGTGGGCCGCCTGAGCGGGTGCCCGGCAGACAGGCTGGCGTGCGTATCGTGCGGTCCCGCGCTCTGTGGACGAGCGCATCGTGTAGTGTTTCACTATGAAGCATTCGGCACAAACTGACGATGAGTAGGGTATGTCAACGGCATCAGTGAGATCGGTCATAATCGCCAGGCTCCGGGAGGATCCCGTGTTCGCCCCGCTCAGCGAGGACGAGCTCGACTCGCTGGCTTCGGTGATGTCATACCGCGAGTACCCCAAGGGCGCGTTCATCGTCACCAAGGGTGACCTGTCGAACGCGGTGTTCATGCTTGTCGCCGGTCGTGTGAAGATCTCGCTTGCCTCGCCGGAGGGCCGGGAGCTGGCTCTCGACTACCTTGAACCGCCGTCGTACTTCGGCGAGATGGGTACCGCGGACGTCGACGGGCGATCGGCCGACGTGATAGCTACTACCGACGTAGAGGTCGTGATCATCGAAGAGAAGGATCTCGAGTACGTCTTCCGCATCCGCCCGCAGCTCGCGGTGACGCTGGTCGCTGCGTTGTCGGACAGGCTCCGCGAGATGGTCACCCGCCTCGAGGGGATGGCGTTCCACGACGCGACCCACCGGGTGATGCGCGTGATGCTCAACGTGGCCACGGCCTCGTACGAGTCGCGAGGGGTCCCTGTCATCGAAGGGCTGACGCACTACGAGATCGCCACGCTTGCCGGGACGTCGCGGGAGACCGCAAGCAGGGTCGTCTCGAACCTGGCGCGTGAAGGGGTCGTTGCCACGAAGGGGCGGAAGATCGTGGTCGACCTGTTCGGACTGCGCGACCTCGTGGAGAAGGACTGAGCGGATCCGTTCTCGCCGCGTACCGCATCCCACGGGTTCCTCGCGGGTATGAACCATGGTGTCCGGATCACACATCCGAAGGGAGTCGCCGTGAAGGAGTTCACGCTCGAGGAGCTGAAGAAGTACGACGGCCAGGATGGGAGACCCGCCTACGTGGCGTACGACGGCGTCGTCTACGACGTGTCGGACAGCACGATGTGGGACGATGGCGATCACATGGGGGCGCACTCGGCAGGGGAGGACCTCACCAAGGCGCACGATGAGGCGCCGCACGACGCCCACATCCTCGACTACCCGAAAGTAGGGACACTGATCTAGGAGAGGCGCAGGACCGCGACCGTCTCCAGGTGGTACGTCTGGGGGAAGAGGTCGACCGGGACGAACCTGTCGGCCACATAGCCTGCCTCGGCGATTCTGGATACGTCGCGGGCAAGCGTGGCGGGGTCGCACGACACGTACACGATCGACGGGATGCGGGCGCTCACGAGCGCTCGCATCCCCCGTTCTGACAGGCCGGAGCGCGGCGGATCGACGAGCGCGGCGTCCAGGTGGCCGAGGCCGGAGAGGGCGTACGCGGCGTCGCCGGGCACGATGTCGGCGTCGAGCCCCGCATCGTCGAGGTTCTGCCGGAGGTCGGCGAGCGCGTACTTCGACGCCTCCACGGCTACCACCTCCTCTGCGGCCCTGGCAAGCGGCAGCGTGAAGGTGCCCACACCGGCGTACAGGTCGGCGACCCGCATCGTGCCGTCAGCGGCGAGCGCGGCAGTCGCCGTCTGCCTGAGAAGGGCCGCTGCAGCGGTGTTCACCTGGAAGAAGCTTGGAGAGGATACCTGATATCCGTCGCCCGCAAGGGTCTCACGCCAGACACCCTTGCCCGCAAGCACCTCGACGTGCGACACGTCCCTGACGTCGGACCCACTCCTGACGATGGTGCGGGTCACCGAACGCGCGCCGGTGGACTCGGCGAGGATCCGCGCGCCGATGGCACGCGGGAACGGACCGGGCGCTGTGCGCACGTCCACGGCCACGTCCCCGGTAGAGGACGCGCGTATCGATGCGCGGAGGATGTCGGTGGCGCCGCGCGATGAGAGGAACGTCAGTGCGCCTGAGAGCGCTTTGGGGAGCTTCGCATGTCGCCTGGGAAGGAGCAGGCACGCATCCACGCGCACCACGTCGCTGGTGCCCGCTCGCGTGAAGCCGACGATCGGCTTGCCGCCAGCGGCTGCGACTGAGAGCTCGATCTTGTTGCGATAGCCGTACGCGTGAGGTGATGCGACCGTCTCGGCGACCTCGGGGTCGGTGAGGTGGCCGATGCGGGTGAGTGCGTCGACGAGGATGCGGCGCTTCTCGGCGAGCTGCCGCTCGTGGGAGATGTGCTGCCAGTGGCAGCCGCCGCACACGCCGAAATAGGGGCACGGGGGTTCGACCCGGTCGGGTGAGGGTCCGTGGATCTCCGCGATGGAGGCGCGCACCCATCGGCCGTGGTCCTCAACGACCTCCACCGTGGCATCATCACCAGGGCAGCCGAGCCGGACGAAGGCGGTCCGCCCGTCGGGAAGTGTCGCCACGCCGTCGCCGCCGTGTGCTAGGCTCTTTAACGTTACGCGCGCACGATCCATCCGCGTCCTTTCCGTCCGCACCATGATAGCCGGAGACCTTGGGGAACGGGTGACCGTCGGACGGTCGGAACGGCCGCGCCCGAAGGGTACCGTGTGGTCTCACGAACGAGGAGGTTCCTTCAGGTGACACCGACACGTGTGCTGATCGTCCACGACGACGCGGCATTCTACGAGCGGGCGAAGCAGGGCATCGCCGAGGCGTTCCCCGGCGCTGAGGTCACGGGCGCCATCTCGGCCCCACGGGCCCTGGGCATAGCCAAGCAGCAGAAGCCCGATGTCGTGATCGCCGACGGGGACCTCATGGGGATGGACGGGTACCAGTTCACGTCTGAGCTCAAGGCGGACGCGGAGATGGCCGCAACGCCGGTATTGATCGTGGCGAACCAGCCGAACGAGGCGAGCGCGCTCAAGGCCCGGCAGGTAGGAGCCGCAGGACATCTCCCGGCGACGGTGGACACCGCTACGTTGGTCCAGAAGATATCGTCCGTACTCATGAGTGACGGAGGGCAGGCGGTGCAGCAGCCGGCCGCGACCGTGCCGCCGGCGACGCCTGTCGACCCGCTCGGGGCACAGGCAGGCTCCGGTCCGGTGCCCGGAGTACCAGCAGCACCCGCACCTCAGCCCACGGCGGGGACCCCATCCGCGAGCCCGGCATGGGCAGCGTACCCGGGTCCGGCCGCCGCGCCCGCGCAGCCGGGATCGCCTCCGCAGGCCGCACGGCCGGCACCCGGCAACGTCGGCGCGATCGGCGGGGGTGGCCCCGTGGGTGACATACCCAATGTGGACGACCTGCTCAGGCACATGATCGACGTGGGAGGCTCGGACCTCCATATCACGGTAGGAAGCCCCCCTGGTATCCGGCTCCGTGGCGAGGTGGCGCCGATCGAGGGCCAAAAGGTGCTGACCCCCAAAGACACACAGGAGATGCTGCTGAGCCTTCTCTCGGAGGAGCAGCGCCGGCGTTTCGAGACAGAGCTGGAGCTGGACTTCGCGTACAGCATCCCGGGGCTGTCCCGTTTCAGGACGAACGTCTTCCAGCAGCGGAACTCCATGGGGGCTGTCTTCCGGGTGATCCCGCTGAAGATCCCCACACTCGAGGAGTTGCAGTTGCCGCGAGTGTGCAAGTTCCTGGCCGAGCGGCCTCGCGGCCTGGTCCTCGTCACCGGTCCGACCGGGTCCGGTAAGTCGACCACGCTGGCCGCGATGATCGACCACATCAACGAGACGCGACCGGTCCACATCATCACGCTCGAGGATCCGATCGAGTTCATGCACAAGAACAAGCGGGCGTATGTGAACCAGCGCGAGATCGGCGAGGACACGCATTCGTTCACCTCGGCACTGAAGCGCGTGTTGCGCCAGGACCCCGACGTCATCCTCGTGGGCGAGATGCGGGACCTCGAGACGATCTCGGCCGCGCTGACCGCGGCTGAGACCGGCCACCTGGTGCTCGCGACGCTGCACACGACGGGTGGTCCGGAGACCGTGGACCGTATCATCGACGTGTTCCCGCCGCACCAGCAGCAGCAGGTGAGGATGCAGCTGTCCACGACCCTCGAGGGCGTGCTGTCGCAGACGCTTCTCCGTTCCACCGACGGGCGGAGCCGCGTGATGGCGATGGAGATCATGCTGGGCATCCCGGCGATCTCCAACCTCATCCGTGAGGGTAAGACCCACCAGATGGCCACGATCATCCAGGGCGGATCGTCGCTCGGGATGCAGACGCTCGACCAGCACCTCAAGGTGCTGCTGCAGGCGGGCAAGGTCACGTACGAGGAAGCGATCCAGAAGGCGAAGGAGCCCCGGGAACTCGCGCAGATGCTGGGCCGCAAGATGTAAAGACGCACGCGCCGCAAGGCGTGACAGGCGGGGTCGCGGATCCCGCCTGTGTCGTCACCAGGGAGGTCGCATGATGGATACCGTCAAGGTCAAGTGGAACGGCAAGCGCCGGTTCGTCGGGTGGGACGAGGCCGGTCACGGCCTGGTGATGGACGCGAAGGCCGAGTACGGCGGCGATGGCAGCGGTGCGTCTCCGGTGCAGCTCGTCCTCTACGGACTCGCGGGCTGCACGGCCATGGATGTGATCTCCATCCTCGAGAAGAAGCGACAGACGGTG
>LDZT01007429.1_pt1 | contig 24620 bp, 21 predicted proteins | sample 615521 | NCBI WGS metagenome assembly LDZT01 (sample SAMN03408292, study PRJNA278302) | terrestrial metagenome | isolation source: oil reservoir sample SB1 | place: USA: Alaska, North Slope, Schrader Bluff formation | collected 2011-09
TCCGTTTATACTATATATACTGTTCATGTTGAATATATACAGTTTAGTGTTTAGTTTAAATTTTATCAAGAGTTTTTTGTAAAAAAATATCATTCTCCTAAGAAAATGATATTGTTAGATATTAATTGCGGTTAATCAGCCATACTTTTATTAATCAAAATATCCTACAACCACTTGTCCTCTTTTGATGACCGTTTCCACAAAATTGTGGCCATGCCTGTAGGCAACGTCCTTATAATTACCTGTATCCCATATCTGAATGTCGGCAATCTTGTCAACCTCGAGGCTTCCCAACACGTGATTCTTCCTTAGTGCGACGGCTCCACCCAAGGTTGTAGCTCTGATAGCCTCTTCCACAGTCATCTGATGCCTTCTACAGGCCAGTGTTATGACGAAGAATTGTGACTCAACCCAGTTCCCCGGATTCAGATTGGTTGCAAGGGCTATCTGCATACCCGCATCCAGCATTGGTCTTGGATCAAAAGGCCTTGGATGTTTGACAGAGAAATCCGTACCAGGCAAAAGCACGCCAGCAACCTTGGATTCGACCATTTTCTTGATTGCAGACTCCGGAGTATAGTTCAGGTGATCGCCTGACATCATCCCCATATCTGCGGCAAGGTCCGATCCACTTATGTAGGAATAGCAGTCTGTGTGTATCTTGGCTTCGAGACCATTATCTATACCTGCTCTTAGAACCTTTTCTGCCTCTCTGGCTGTGTAGTATCCCTCATCCACCCAAATATCACAGGCGTTTGCAAGCTTTTCTTCAGCAACAAGGGGAATCATTTCATTGATCAAAAAATCAATGTATCTTTCTTTTGACATTTCCCTCGGCCAACCATGTGCACCTAGAAATGTGGCTGAAATATCGGCTTTGGTATTCTGTTTCAGTTTTGATATCACCCTGAGCTGTTTCAACTCGGTTTCTCTATCAAGTCCATAGCCACTTTTGATTTCTATGGTGGTTGTTCCATTTCTGATCATTCTATCGACCTTTTCACAGCTTTCCTGATAAAGCAGTTCTTCCGGTTCCAATCTGGTCATATCGACAGATGCTTCCATACCTGTTTTAACACCAGTTGCTCTAAGCTTTTCCAGTCCTCCGGGGATCAGACCTGAAGCATACTCCTCAACCCTTGATTTCCCAAAGGCCAGATGGGTATGGCAATCCACAAATCCGGGAAGAACAACCTTATTGGAACCATCAATGACCTTAGAATCCGTACCATCGATTTGTTGATCATATGCTTCTTTAGTGCCGATGAAGGTAATTTTCGCACCTGTTATTCCAATATAACCATTTCGTATCAAGCCAACAAGATCTGTGCTATTTTCAGAAACCGTTAGCAGCTGTCCACAATTTTTTATCACCAGATCTGGTCTGAGTTTTGTTTGATTCATGTAACATTCCTCCTTGGTGGCTATCAATAGAGCTCTCCCACCACTTTTTCAACCGCTTCTAGCAACTCACCTGAAGCAATCAATTCTGTGGCAATATCCATATCCTTGTAGATTAGTCTATCCGTCTCCATAAAGGTGACCCTTTGTCTCAGTTGTCTGTAAGCCTCTTTAGACCCTTTTCCCAATAGATCAGCATCCTTGAAATCCACAGCCTGAGCTGAACACAAAAGCTCTATTCCCAGCACAGATTGCGCATGCTCAATAATCACTCGTGCTTTTCTGGCTGCTATTGTTCCCATACTGACATGGTCTTCCTGATTGGCGGATGTTGGTATAGAGTCAACACTTGCAGGGTGTGCCAAGACTTTGTTTTCAGATACCAATGATGCAGCCGCATATTGCGGAACCATAAAACCACAATTGATACCGCCCTCCTTGACAAGAAACCCGGGTAACCCACTCAGTGATGGGTTGACCAGTCGCTCTATACGTCTTTCTGATATGTTGGCATACTCAGCCACAGCGATTCCCAGGGTATCCATAGCGATTGCAACAGGCTGTCCGTGGAAATTGCCTCCTGAATAGGCCTCTTCCGTATCTATAAAAATCAATGGATTATCAGTGGCTGAATTGATTTCTGTCTCAATTACCTGCTTGATGTAATCCAAAGCAAGTCTGCTTCCTCCATGAATCTGAGGTGTGCACCTGAGAGAATAAGCGTCCTGCATCCTCTTTTCGCCTTGTCTGGTTGTCAGCTTGCTGTACTGACAAAGCTTCAGGAGATTTTTAGCGCACTCTATCTGTCCCTTGTGAGGTCTTGCGAGATGAATCCTTTCATCAAAGGCATCCGTTATACCTTCAAGGGCTTCTATCGTCAATGTTGCGATAATGTCGGCTGTTTTGGTGATGACTATGGAATCATAAACCGCCAGACTTCCAACTGCCATCATCGCACAAGTCCCATTGATGAGGGCAAGTCCCTCCTTGGCCTTTAAGGTGACTATGGGTATGCCTGCTCTTTCCATAGACTCCCGACCTTCCATCAATTCGCCCCCGTATTCCGCCTCTCCTAATCCGATCATCGGTAGCACCATATGTGCCAATGGGCAAAGGTCACCGCTGGATCCAACCGATCCTTTTTCTCTTATCTGAGGATGAACGCCTTTGTTGAGCATATCAATCAGAGTCTGAACCACTACAAGCCTAATGCCTGAGAACCCCTTTGCCAACGCATTGGCTCTAAGCAGAATCATCGCCCTTACGATCTCTGTGTCAAAGTATCCCCCGATACCGACTGCATCTGCAACTATCAGGTTTTTCTGGAGGTCCTCTAGCTGGTCATCGGAAATGCTCACATCACTGAATTTCCCAAAACCCGTGTTGATGCCATAAATTGCCCTACCTTCGGCAAGAAATTTTTCCACAAGATTTCTTGATTCAATTATTTTTCTTTTTCCTTCTTCCGTCAACTCGACCTTAGTTCCTTTTCTGGAGACCCTGACCACTTGTTCAAGGGTCAGGATATTGCCATCTATATATATTATTAATTCCATAGACACCTCCTTGATTCTACAAGTCAACTTCCTAAATAGGCTTTCTTAACAGTATCATTTTCCATCAAGTTTTTTGCTGTGTTCTCCATTACTATATTACCTGTTTCTAATACATAACCTCTATCGGCAATTTTCAATACTTTATTGGCATTTTGTTCTACAATCAGAACGGTAATACCAGCATCATTAAGTTCTTTAATAATTCTAAAAGAAGTGTTCACAAGAATAGGCATTAAACCCATTGAAATCTCATCTATCAATAATAGTCTCGGTTCTAGTACTAATGCTCTACCAATAGCCAGCATCTGTTGTTCTCCACCGCTCATTGTATTAGCTAACTGGTTTTTTCTTTCATCCAATATTGGAAATAATTCATATGCCTTGTTAATATTCTTCTTTATTGTATCTTTATCTTTTATTTTATAACAACCCATCTTTAAATTCTCTTCTACCGTTAAGTTATTAAACACCCTTCTACCTTCAGGTATATAACCTATTCCCATTTCAGCTCTTTTCCAGGCAGGATCGTTAGTTATATCTTTTTCTTTAAAAATAATACTACCCGATTTAATCTCTTTTAACCCCATTATTGCTTTAATCAAAGTTGTTTTACCCGCTCCGTTTGCTCCTATTACAGTAACCAATTCTCCTTCATGTACACTAATGGATACTTCTTTGATAACTTTCATTTGTCCATAATATATCTCTACATCTTTTATCTCAAGCAAAATCATCATCCTCCCCTAAGTATGCCTCTATCACCTCTTGATTGCTTTGTATTTCTTTAGGTGTTCCTTCAGCAATTTTCTGTCCATAATTTAATACAACAATTCTGTCACAAACTTTCATTGATATGGGAAGATTATGTTCTATTAAGACGATTGTTTTTCCCTCTTCCTTTAATTGCATAATTAATTCAATAACTTCATTAATCGCAAAATTACTTAATCCTGCACAAGGTTCATCGAGCATGATAAGCAATGGATTAATAGCTAATGCTCTTGCTATTTCAAGTCTTCTTAAATAACCTAGACTAACCTCTCCTGCTTTTTTATCTTTAAAATCTTCTAATCCTGTCCTTCTCAGTATCATCATAGCTTTATCTACTGTTTCTTTACTGTGACTTTTCTTAAATAAGGATTTGAAACCAGTATATTCATTTATCCCCAAGGAAGCCACTACATTATCCAGTATTGAAATATCTCTTAATGGTTTTGATATCTGAAAAGTTCTCGCTACTCCCTTTCTTGCCATTTCGAAAGAAGATTTACCTTGGACTTCTTCTCCGTTTAAGAAAATTTTACCTTCTGTAGGCTTTAAAACACCACATATAACATTAAAAAGAGTAGTTTTCCCAGCCCCATTCGGTCCGATTACTCCTAAAGTTTCTTCTCTGTATAAGCTGATGTCTAATCCATCTATAGCTTTTAACCCTCCGAAGTACATTTTTAAACCCTCAATTCTTAGCACTTCATTCAATGATGTCACCTACTTTTTTTTTGAATATATTTTTATAAGCTTGTATAAAATTTCTAGTTATAAAACTATCATTCCCAAATATTCCCTGAGGTTGAAATCTCATCATTAAAACTAAAAGACCTCCATAAACAATCATTCTATAATCTGCAAAAAATCTAAATAATTCAGGTGCGGCACCCAGCAGGATCGCTCCCAATATAGGTCCTCTAATCGTACCGATACCTCCGATAACAACCATCGAAAGAATACCGATTGATACTGTAAAAGCAAAGTCACTTGAGTATATAAAAGTCATATGGTGTGCATATACAGCTCCTGCTATACCAGCTATTGCTGTGCCTAAAGAAAAAGCAAGTATCTTGTATTTGTTGACATCTATTCCCAATGATGAGGCAACCATCTCATCATTTCTAATGCTAGATAGCGCTAATCCAAACCATGATTTGTTCATTTTATGTATAAAGTAGCAAGTTATAATAATTATAATAGTGATTAGTATTAAATAACCTGACGTGTTCATTCTCATTCCAAAAAACATGGGTTTCTTAACTGTCATTCCCAATGAAGCTCCAAAAAACGATGAGTATTGAAAAAGCGCGACAATTACAAAGTTTACGCCAATAGTTGTAATCGCTAAAAAGTCATCTTTCATTCGTATGCTTATTAAGCCTAACCCTATTCCAACTATACCTGAAACCATAAAAGCTACAGGTAAAGATATCCAAAAGCTAAAACCATAATTACTTGTCATAATTGCAGAGGTGTATGCTCCAATCCCAAAAAAAGCTGCATGACCTAATGCGGCTTGCCCTGCATATCCGGTTATTATATTCAAACTTAGCGCTAATAGGATAAATATACCAATATTTACTGAAACAACAATAAGATACATGTAATCTGCCTCCCTTTATGCATTTTTTTTACTAATCAAACCGGATGGTTTAACAAGCAAAACTATTATTAAAACTAGAAATGCGATTACATCTCTTGGCATAATTGAACCTATGTAAGCGGCCACTAATGTTTCGGATAATCCTATCAGTAATCCTGCCAGTACTGTTCCAACAGGATTTCCCAAACCACCTAATACTATTATAGCAAGCATTTTATATGATGGTATATCTCCCATCGTTGGGTAGATTGAATTATATAGCAACCCTACCATGATACCTGCTGAAGCCGCAAAACCATACCCTAAAATATAACTAAGTGCCATAGAAACATTTATATTAACACCCATCGCTTGAGCAATCTCTGAATCAGAAGCTGTAGCCCTCCAAGCCAATCCAAGTTTTGTCTTGTTTAATATAAACCACAATATGGAGAAAAGTAATGCTGTGAGAATAATGATAAAAATCCATTCGGGATTAATCCGTAAATTACCTATTTGTAAAACGCCAATTCTAAGTTTTACGCCTAAACTTTTAACATTGGGGCCTGCAATCAATCTTAATAAATCACCTGTTAAAGTAAATAATCCGACACTTGTTATTAACGGAACTATCGTGATAACATTAGGTTTGCTAATTATGGGCAGATAAATGTACTTTTCTACTAGAACGCCTATAAGTCCTGTCAAAATCATAGCTAAGAAGAATGCTAAAAAAAGGTTGTTTGTCAAAGTATAAATATACCATCCTAAGTATGCTCCAACAGCATAGGCGGCAGCGTTTGCAATGTCCAATATTCGAAGTATTCCATATATCAATGTAGCACCCATAGCAGTGAGGGCATATACACTACCAATCATGATCCCATTTACTAACTGTTGTAATAGCATTTAACTACCTCTCTCAATAATATAAGAGGGGAGGTGCTCCCTCCCCCTTCTTTATTTTGGTACTGGAGTAATTATATCCAAGTCTTCAATTCTATCAAAGTAATGAAATTCACCATTTTCAATAATTTGAATCTGTACGGGTTTAATAGCTTCTCTAGAGGGAGCGTATTCAATTAGTACGCCTGTTACTGTTCTAAAATTTTTAAGTTCTTTTATAGCATCGCGGATGTCTTCAGGTTCAGTACCTACCTCTTCTATTACCTTAAATAAAACTTGGAACGCGTCATAGACAGATGCCCCAACCATATCTGGAATCAATCCATATTTTTCTGTGTATGTCTTTATGTATGTCTGAGTACTTTCGTCTTCGGAGTCTCTGTCCATGTTTGTAGTGAGTATTACTCCTTCTGCATCTTCACCTGCTATTTCTAAAAACTGATATGAATCTATCCCTTCAGTTCCGAGTATCTGTACATCAAAATCCATGTTTTTTACTTGCCTAACTATTTCAGCTCCATGCCCATAGTAATTTGCCATATAAATCAAGTCAGGTTTCACTTCTTCTTTTAATTTTGTAATTACAGGTCCAAATTCACTGTCAGACATTGCAAATTTATCTAGTGATACCACTTCGGCTCCATTAGCTTCAACATATTGTGTAAAAGATTCTGAAAGTTCTTTCCCAAAATCGATATCAACTGCAATGATAGAAATTCTCTTAGCTTTTAGCATATCAACGGCAACTACGCCTCCAGCTTTCCCCTGAACTGCTCCTGAGAAAGATTGTGAAAATATAAAATCTCCCGATTGTGTCACTTCTGGATGAATGGCATAACCTGATATCATAGGAATTCCAGCTTCTTGAAATATCGGAGCTGCAACTCTGGTAGGCCCACTATAACTCCCACTTACAACTGCCACAACATTATCATTTGTTGTTAGTTTTTGTGCAATATTAACAGCTTGTTTAGTGTCTAATCCATCATCATATTTAACAATTTCAACTTTTCTACCATTTATACCACCATTTCCGTTAACGATTTCTACAGCTAACTCTGCGGAATTAGACGTACTCAATCCATCGGCTGCCGCTGGTCCTGTTATCGGAGCGAAAAAACCTATCCTAATAGGATCATCATTTGTTTCCACCGGTTTTGAATTACAGGCAACCATCGAAAAAGCCATCATCAATGCTAGCGATACTAGTAGTAAACTTTTTAATTTTCTTTTCAAAATATCCTCCTTGTTTTTTTATTAATAAATATACCTTTATGGGTAACATTTATCTATCTGTTCTATTATAACATATTTTACATTTTCAAAACTAGTTTTTGAATATCATTCGAAGATAAAACGAGTTGTAAATTCTTTGTTAAATGTGTGATTTCTACTATCTGACTGCTCTTCCCTTTGGTCCAAAGGTCACAAACTCAGCCGGTTGCCACCATAACGGCACCTTGATGGATTCATCGGTCAGTTTTCCTTTTCCATTCGCAACATCCTTCGCGGCTTCATAGCCAGCCTGAGCATGCCTGACTACTCCAATACCAGAATCTACCGTTAGTACGGAATCAAGCCTCAAATCAGCTTCCTCTGTACCGTCGGCTATCATTGTTACACCGGTATGGACTGCCTCGCCCATGGAATAGTTTGCCTGGATGGCAATGAGGTCACAACCAGCTGCACAATTCAACAAGGCATTAAGGTATGGCCAGTCTGATATCAGATCGCCGCCATCCTTCATGTTTTCTGATTCAAAAGTGGGATTGACAATGGATCCGGAATCTAGGTTGTCTCTCGAGAAGGCGACAGGCCCTTTCAATTCGCCATTTCTAACCATTTCGTTGATTGCAAGCCCGAATTTTCTTCTCTGTCCAAAGCCCATATAGCAGATTCTTGCAGGAAGTCCTTCTATGGGAAGGTTTCGTCTTGCCAGATTAATCCATCTTTCTACCAATGGATCACCCTTGCATATTTCAAGGGCAAGATCATCTGTTTTTCTAAGATCTTCCGAATCTCCTGACATACAAACCCATCTGAATGGCCCTCTTCCCTCACAGAAAAGCGGTCTGATATATTCCGACACGAATCCCGGAATGGTCATAGCTTCAGCCTCAGGCATTCCAGCATCTCTGCATTCTTTTCTGATACTGGTTCCGTACTCAAACACCTCGACACCTTTTTTGTAGAACTTATTCATGATAGTCAGCTGTCTTTTCATCGTCTCTCTGGCATCCTTCAAATAAGCCTGTCTGTTTCTGGCCCTGTAATCATCTGCTTCCTCGCCTGTATAGCCTGATGGTATATAGGATATCGGATCATGACAAGGACACATCTCGCTGATGATATCAGGCATGAATCCCTTGATATAAGCCTCCTCGAATACATCTGCCGCATTTCCCACCACCGCTACCGATGTAGGTCTTTTCTCCGCAGCTGCTTTTTTTGCGATTTCAATAGCCTCGTCCAGAGAATATACCTTCTGGTCAAGATAGTTTTTCTCAATTCTTCTGTCAATGATTCGCTCATCCGCATCCACGATAATCACAACACCGCCATGCATCTTCATAGCCCAGCTCTGGTTGCCTCCCATGCCACCCGCTCCCGCTGTCAGATAGATTCTTCCCGTCAGGTCATTACCAAACTTTTTCATGGCTATCGCTGATAGGGTTTCGAATGTTCCCTGTATGACGCCCTGCGTACCGATATATTCCCAGGGTGCCGCTGTGTATTGGGCGAATATTGTCAGGTTTTTATCCTGTAGGTCATAGAACGTCTCCCAGGTGGCCTTCATGATATTGGTGGTTGCCATAACAACCCTCGGTGCCAATCTCTGGGTTCTGAATACCGCTACTGGCATACCCGACTGGATGACAAGCGTCTCATTGTTTTCAAGCTCTTTCAGTGCTTTGACGATGGCATGGTATGATTCCCAGTTTCTGGCGCACTTGCCGTTACCTCCGTAGATAACCAATAGCTCAGGTATTTCTGCATTCTCCATATTGTTTTCCAACATTCTCAACAAAGACTCCTGTTTCCATCCCTTGCATCTAAGTGTATCGCCTCTCTGGGCTTTGACTTCATATAAAACTTCAGCATTGCTCATTTTAATCCTCCTATTTTTGTTTCATGGTATTTGACTTATATCAAGCAAAAAGCATGCCAATCTTTAATATGTTCAAGGTGTGTTGTTTCGAGGGTTCCATAAATTGCATCACTTGAATTAATCTGATATTGTATAAATTTTATACATTTATGCAGTGCAAACATTAATTTATAGTGCTTACATCATTTAGTACTTGTATAAATTCTATACTATTTATCTTGTCTTAGAATATTTCAACATGGTATAATGCCTTAAATGGAGGTGGTATCATGTTCGAATTATTTGATAAACTAAGTTGTCCTATCATAATCACTGAAAGTGACAAGGTCATATACACGAACTATCAAGCTGATCAAATCAGCAACTCAGTCAATCTTTTAGAGAGGATCAGAGCAGGTGAAGCATTAGATGAGGGAAGCCGAATCTATAAGGTCCATCGGTCTTCTTTTGTCATCTCAGACAAAAAATACCATGTTTTTGAGCTTCAATATACAGACTATCTTAGAGATCTTGAAGAAAAAACATATTGTTATGAGGCAATCTTCGATAAACTTGATGATGGGCTGATGATGAGTGACAAAAGTGGAAGAATCATTCTCTACAATCCGGCTCAAGAAAAGCTTGAAGGACTGGTAAGAGAGAATTGCATAGGAAAATATTTGTGGGATGTTTATCAATACGAAGCGCCTGAAATGTCAGAGCATCGACAGGTCTCCAAGAGCCAGAAACCTATCATTAACGAATACAAATCCCATGTGAAAAATGGGCAATCGGAGAAATACCTATCCTACTCCACCTATCCGGTTATACTTGACGACCAGACGCTATCGGTCTTTTCTGTCAGCAAAAATGAATCGAAGCTATTGGAGCTTCTCTCAGAAACGCTGGAACTCAAGCGAAAGCTAAAAAGCAAAAATGTCACGAAGACCTTCATTAACGGTACCTTTTATACATTTGACAACATAAAAGGAAACAGTTCCGCTATGACCAATACCATTAAAGAAGCAGAAAGAATGTCACTTATTGACGGAAATCTGCTGATTATAGGAGAGACAGGCGTCGGCAAGGAAATGTTCGCTCAGAGCATCCACAACTTGAGCAAGCGCAATAAAGAAAAGTTTTTCGCAGTCAACTGTGCGGCATTGCCCGAAAATCTCTTAGAGAGTACTCTCTTCGGTACCACAAAAGGGTCCTTTACCGGCTCCCTCGATCAAGATGGCTACCTGGATGAAGTGGGAAAGGGTACCCTGTTTTTAGATGAGCTGAATTCACTGCCAATCTACATGCAGACCAAACTCCTCAGGGTATTTCAGGAGAAAAAATTCAGGAAAGTCGGTGGATTGAAAAATAAGGATGTGGAGTGTAGAATCATATGTGCCATCAACGAGGACCCCGAGACACTCCTCAGCGAAGGAAGACTGCGTCAAGATCTCTATTTCAGAATCTCCAGATTATGTCTTTTTATTCCACCCTTGAGAGAGCGTCCAGAGGACATTGTTTTTTTGACAAACTTTTTCATCAACAAGTACAATGAGATTCTGGACAAAAGCATAAAGGGTTATGCAAACGATCTGAGAGAGCTGCTTTACGATTATGTCTGGCCAGGCAATGTCAGGGAGCTCGAGCATGTGATCGAAAACCTTGTGATTAATGCTGAATCCAGCGAGTTTGAGCTCAACAGCTCCCATCTGCCAAATTACCTGAAGAGCAAGCTCCTAAAGGAAAAAAATAAAGTACGCAAAAATGCAGGGTCATTGCCAGAAACCCTCAATGAAGCGGAACGAAAAATAATTGTTGAGGCCCTCAACCGATATAATTGGAACTTCACCAGAACCTCCGCATATCTTGGTATCATAAGGCAAAGCCTTATCTATCGCGTCAAAAAGCTTGACATCACAAGAGATAAGGATTTTTGGACATAGATTACCTATGCTATATGTAAATCTGTTCCATTGAAAAATGATGGGCTTGCAGATAATGATTCAATACATCCTTTAAGGCATCCATCGGAACAGGGCCCACCAGTTCTGTTCCTGCGACCTGAATACCATAGCTCATGGCTTCCGATTTGACGGTTTCAAAAACCCGGTGGATAGGTGTTTTGGAATAATTGGTCAGGTTCATGGAGATTTGAATCATTTTAGATTCCCCAATTGGCAATGCTATGGCCCTGACATATTGGTATCCGCCTGTAGCACCCCGTACCGCCTTCACTATTTTCTTGCCTATTTCGATGTCATCTGTTTTCAAGTTGATATTGAAGGCTACAAGTGGAAATCTTACACCAGTCACAGTGGCACCGCTTTTTGGTACAAACTCAAAAGGCCCTTCATCAGGACGCCATTCCTCATTCTGCATTTTTTCAGACAACGCTTCATATTGACCTTTTCTTATTTTGACAAGATTAGTTCGTTCCGGTCGAGTTGCTGCATCTTCATAGTAATATACAGGCACACCGAGGCTCCCCATAAATCGTCCGAATTCTTTAGCAATCTCAACAGTTTCTTCAGTGGTCATATCCTTAACCGGTATAAAGGGCACAACGTCAACCGCTCCCATTCTAGGGTGGCTTCCAGTATGCTTTGTCATATCAATGAGCTCTACCGCTTTTGATGCCAAATCCATTGTTCCCTGCAACACCGCTTCCGGTGAGCCTATATAAGTGAAGACAGTCCGGTTGTGATTGGGTTCTGAGTCCACGTCGATTATTTCCACTTCACTCTGTGCAAGTGCAGTTTGTACCTGATTGATCAGTCCATGGTCCCTGCCCTCGCTAATATTAACCTCAGCTAATAGTCTTTTCATCATTTCTTACCTCCGTATTGTTCTAGTATCTCAAGATCTTTTTCCAATTCACCTTTAACCTGCTCATCCCTGATGCCTATGAAATTTGCCCTGATATTCAAAGTGCACCCAAAGATGCCTATCTTGGCCAATTCTATTGCTATCAGGAGATCTGACTCTGCGTTGGGGTTTGAGTTGCCCATTATCGCCTGCCCCAGTTCGTATACTCTCAGGCACATAAATCCGTTTTCTTTTGGCACATTTGATGCTGACACACTACCCTGATGAATGGCTTTTTTTCTGATACTTTTTTCTTCATCACTGCTTTTAGGCATTCTGTAGGCAGACATGAGCGTTATAAAGGCCTCTTCATCTTTCTTGCTCCCATCCTGCAGTTTCTTAGCCAAGCCATCCAATTCAGTAGCAATGGCTAAATGCGCTTCTCCTGGTATGCCATAATCTTTTTTAACTGACAATTTTGACACCATGGCAATCATTCCTGCCGCCATAGCACCAACCAGCGCGGATGATGCACCCCCTCCGACTGCGGTGTTGTCAGAATCAATAATCTTTGCCAGTATATCGTTATCTGTCACATCATCACTCCTTTGATATTATTGTTATCGTATTTACATTATAGCAATAATTGTGCCAGTTTCCCAGACAAAAAAATCGCCTGTATCCGATTACTAGCAGTGCTGAGACTCCCACTTCTATAAGTGTGAAATAAGTACTGTAGAGTCTCTGTTGATCAGGCGGTCGAGAGGGATGATGTTTATATTTCATCGATAGATGTATAAATTTTATACGTTTTTTGCTAGTTAATTAGAAAATCAATTTCAGCACCAGAATGATTCCACCAATGACAATCAACGGGATAATCAGAAAACTGAACAGACTGACAATAATTCGCAATCATTCATCTGATAATGCTATTGTAGAATACTATCATTTGATATCAATTAGATAATTATTAAGATTTCATTAATAAAATGGCAGTTCATTGACAACCAAAATCAAAATGTATATACTTTGAATATCAAAGCTTTGAATATCAAAGTAATTTTAGGTGGTAAAATGAATAATAACCGTGAGTCGCTAAATAAAATTCTGGTGAAGCTGTTTAATGACATCCTTAAAATCGAAGAGAAGTTTTTATGCAGACATGCATTCAAGGATTTGACCATGACTGAGTTTCATATCATAGAAAATATAGGCAGCCATACAGAGCGCACCATGTCTGAAACTGCCAAGGATCTGAAGATAACCTCCGGAACCCTTACTATAGGAATAGACAATCTTGTTAAAAAGGGGTATGTAAAACGTTATCGATCCCCTGAAGACAAGCGCCAGGTTGTAATAACCCTCACCGATAAGGGTGAAAAAGCCTACGCAGAACACGAGCTGTTTCATCACGAAATGGTCAATCATACATTGACTGACCTTAAGCCTGAACAGGAAGAGGTGTTAATAAAGGCGCTGTTTAATGTTGATAACTATTTTAAACAAAAATATAAATTCTAAATCTAGTAAAATTAAAGTGGAGGATTGTGATGTCAATCAAATTAGTAACTGACAGCACCAGTGATTTACCTATCGAACTGGTCGAAAAACTAGGAATAAAAGTTTTACCATTAAGGGTTAATTTTAAAGAAAAATCTTATCTGGATGGTATTGAACTCAAACCAGAGGAATTTTACGAAAAACTGGTCACAGCAAAGGAACTGCCCACAACATCTCAGGTTACACCGGGAGAATTCGTTGAGATTTTTCAGCAATTACTGGATGATGGCCATGAGGTTTTGGGAATTTTTATTGCTAAAGAATTAAGCGGCACGTTTTCTTCAGCCTCCTTAGCAAAAGACACCATCGGATCTGACAAGATTCATATTTTCGACTCCAGAGGCGTCAACGCCATGATAGGTCTGATGTTGATCGAGGCTGCTAAAATGATTCAAGCCGGCGCCTCAGCAGAAGATATAATGAAAAGGATCCAGTTGATGTCTAAAAACATGAAATGCATCATCATGATTGATACGCTAAAATATCTGGTAAAAGGCGGTAGACTATCCAAAACACAGGGTGCTGCAGGCGGTCTTTTGAATCTTAAACCAATTATCAAGATTGAGGATGGTGTGGTTGAAACCATACATAAAGCAAGGGGGACAGCCAAGGCAGTCAAATGGATCATGGATTGGGTCAAAGAAGGTGGATATGTTTTGTCCAATAAAACTGTCTTCGTCGTCAATTCTAATGATTTTGAATTTGGAGAAAGAATAAAAAAAACACTTGTCGAAAACTTTAAAGTAAAAGAAGTCATTCAGGCACAGATTGGCAGTGTTGTCGGCACTCATTCCGGTCCGGGATGCGGTGGCATCATATTCTGTGCGATTGACTAAAACAGTTATATTTTAACGGGGCTGTCGGGAAATAGCCCCTTAGACAAAACAGGGTTCTCTTAATAGAGGGTCCTGTTTTTTTTACAAAAAAAAAGGAAAAAGATGGCCAATTGCAACCATCTTACCCTCGCTATAGTGTATACTATAACTATCATGAACAATACCTATTATAACGAATTTTTCGAGAGAGGACAACAGGTAATCAATTTTATGTGCTAAGCATATAGTAATAATAAAGTCTCTTAACTAGTTTTTGGACGAATCAGTATACATGTCTCTTTGAAAGCTTAAGACCGATTAACAGGTACACCGTTCCCATAGCGATCAACACAAGCACTGATGTAATGAAATTACTCACATTCAATCCATAGGCTGATGTCTGGGATATGATCTGCATCGCCCATTTGTGTGGCATGAGATTTGCTAAAGTCAAAAGGATTTTAGACTGAATGATTTCCAATGGCCACATGGTTCCTCCCAGCATAGCTGAAGATACCAATATAATCGGGACTATTGCACCAAGCTGTTCAATCGTTTTTGCAAGTCCTGCGACAACAAGGCCGATTGCTGTAAAAGCATAGACAAAGGCTGCGAATACGATCAGCATCAGTCCTATATTCATTCCCCAGTTGATATCAAGAAAATAATTTCCAATCAAAACGATGATTCCGACCTGAAGCATTCCTACAATAAATGTCACAATCAACAAACTGCTTATGATAACCGTATTGCTGACAGGTGAAACGAGCTTTCTTTGCCAGGTCTTTTGTTGCTTTTCTTTCAAAATGTCCGATCCCACAAAAACAATCGTGAAGGTTGAAAAGAAAAGTGTGAATCCTATGAGATAGTGAATCATCGGATTGTAAGCCCAGTCTTTTTGCGCATCCATAACCTGGCTGTTCAAGTTAAAAGGATTTCTGTATCGCCAATAATAAGTGGAAAGCGCGTATGTTTCTTCGAACAGCTCGTCTTCTACCACCTTGAAGCCTTCCCCTTTGATGATATCGACTGTCATATCCGCTGTCTTGAATTTGGACATGAACTTAAATGCAGTTGTCTGCACATCACTTCGCAATTGAATGAGTTCAATTGAATCCTTTGATCTGAGAATGCTTAGATTGATCTCTTTGCCATTCCTCATCATGTCTGAAAAGCCCTGATCTATGACTAGCCCACCAATCGACATACCCGTTTCAATATTTTTTATGGCATTTGCCTCATCTGTTTCCGTGTATCTGAGCAGTCTGCTGAGTTTTAGTTCATTGATAAATTCCCTCGATTCTGACGTGTTGTCACTGTCTACCAACATCACTTCAGGTCTGTAATTACCAGACATGGAGGAACTGAACACGAGCGTCAATCCGAGAGCCATCAGAGTCATCACAATGATTAATGTCTTGTCATCCTTTAAAAGCTTAAATCTAAGCAATAGTTGATTGATCATGTGTATTTCCCCCTTTCAGCAAAATGCCAGCTAGCAGCAGCATGACTACAATATTGACCATCATAACAGCCAAACCGGGCAATATTTCCCTTATTCCGTAACCTTCCAATATTCTGATATAGGTTTGGAGTGTTGCGCCATTAGGTGTTAATACTCCAAATTTTTTAACAGCTTTGGGTAGCAACTGCAATGGAAGATAACTCCCCCCAGCCAACGCCAATATTTGCACCAGTGCGTTTGAAAAGGCGTCACTGGTTTTGTAGGAGTTTGATCTGATGGTAAGGGCGATGATCAGGACTCCGATAGAGGCAACCGCCAAGCATGACAGTAGCATGGTCAAAAGCAACAAAGGTAGATTGATCCACCCGATACCAAATGCAATTCTTGAGTATACGATTAGCACAAGGGATTGAATCATGGCCATAATAAACATCATGAAAAACTTGCCTGTTATGATCATTCTTCTGTCAACACCTGTCGCCATCAATCTATAATAGGTATTGTCTATCTTTTCATTCAATATGAATTTCCCACCGTATCCAGCTGAAAAAAGAATGAACATTGACATCATGGCAATGGAATAATAGGTAAATGAATTGATAAAATTCTTCTGGTTTATGTCAGTGATGGCAACGTTGACACCTGCCGGCTTCGTTCCAATAAATCTTACAAAATCCTCCAACCCTTCAACGACTTCATTGAGGGGCATATAATCAGATGCCTTTTCAAAGTAGACATTCTTGGACAGGGTGATTGAGGACATGATATTATTGAAGCTTGATATAATCTCTTCTGTAATTTGTCTTCTGTAGTTCATATCCGGATGTGAAATCACTGTTATATCAATGTTATTTCTGAATGTAGTGAAAGTGTTGATATATGAATTATAAACATACTGATCAGGTAAAATCACGATACTGCTGACACGCTTGTTTTCAAGCAGCTCGTAAGCCTCCTCCTCAGTTGCGATTGTATATCGGATGAATTGTTTCATCTCTTCATTTCCCAGGAAATCCTCAAAAAATATCTTCTCCGGATTAAATTCGGCAAACAGGTTCTCTTCATCAGTGCCAAAATCCATGGTGATTCCAAATCTCTCTTCCATTGACTTGGTAAAATCTCGGAATGCAATCTGGTCCTGCTGCATATCATAGTTTTTCACTATGGCGATGTCCATTGTCCATTGAGATCCCACTTCCTGGAATGAACCAGACAAAGCGAAGCTTAGTATAGTGGTCAGAATGATAGGCATCAATATGATGGCAGCCAGCTCTTTTTTATCCGAAAGCATCAGCTTCATATCTTTCAATATTATATTCAACATACTCAACACCTCAATCCCTTAAAGCTCTTCCGGTCAGATAGAGAAAGACAAATTCCAGGTCTGGCTTCTTGATGTCCATAGACTGGAGCCTTCCACCATTTCCTGATATGATGTCCAAAATCTCTCCGTAACTTCCATTGTGGCCTTTTCTTTTGAAGGCTATCCTGTCGCCATCGACAATCAGGTTTTCCACAAAACTAAATTTCTTTATCTCTGATAGTATTGTCTCATTGACATTTTCAACTATCAACTCTATCTGTTCATCAGCATTGATACTTTCAATCAGCTCGTCCTTGGTACCGGAAGCAATGATTTTACCTTGGTCCATAATACAGGTACGGGTGCACAGATATTCCACCTCTTCCATATAATGGCTGGTGTAGATAATAGTCGATCCATTTTGATTGATTTTCTTTACAGCATCCAGTATATGATTTCTGGATTGCGGATCAATGCCAACAGTCGGTTCATCTAGAATAATCAGTTCAGGATTGTGCAGTAGCGCCGACCCTATGTTCAACCTTCTTTTCATGCCTCCGGAATACTTGTCCACCCTGTCTTTCAATCTGTCGCTTATCCCGATGATTTCTGAAACCTCTTCTATCCTGTTTGTCAGCTCCTTGCCTTTTAGACCATAGGTTTTTCCCCAGAACTTCAAATTGTCCATGCCTGTCAGTGATGGGTAAAGAGCGATTTCCTGAGGAACAAATCCCAGATTGGATTGAATGCTTCTCGGTTTTTTGACGATATCCTCACCCTTGTAATAAATATTTCCTTCGTCCGGTTTAATCAAAGTTGCAATCATCGATATGGTGGTGGATTTGCCAGCGCCGTTGGGTCCAAGGAGTCCTAATATTTCACCCTTTCCCAGGCTGAATGAGATGCCATCAACAGCCTTGGTCTTATTGAAATGTTTATACAGATTTTTTATCTCTAACATTTTTAACTCTCCTTCAGACACCATTTATCGAAAATTATTGAATAAGCCTTCGGCTTCATTCATGTCCAACAGATCATCCGATGAAATATCGGGGATGACAATATTTTGCTCCATCTCATTATCCCAATTTTCCTGACTGATGACAACAGTTCTTTTCGATACTTGGCCTGGTTTGGGGTCGTAGTTTTCAAAATATATCTCTATAGATTCTTTTACGATATAGCCATCTATGTCGATGAAAGCAACTGTATTGAATGTGATTTTTTCCATTTCTTCAATCTCTACCTCAACACCGTTGATCAAGGTGTCAAAGTCCAAGTTGTCATCAGTATTGGCGAGCTGTAGGAATTTCTCCAGTGCATCTTTTTCTGACCTAAGAATTGAGATTGTTTTCTTAAGGAAAAGTCTTAACTGATCCTCAGTGGGACTGACGGTAAATATCGTGACTTTAACTTCTCCGTCCGCAGTTGGCATAATAGATTTTTCACCCTTCACCACATTCTCCGTCTCCAATAGCTCTGTCCATTCTTTTGTAATCCTCTTAATCAAGCTTTCAGTTCCAGATGTGTCTATTGATGGGGTCATTTCCAAGCCATTCAGGTCAATCTTGATATAACCATTAATCATCGGTAGCTTGATGTAAGCAAAATCTTCTACTGAATAGATCATGGTGTCTAAGCCCATTCCTCCCTGATTTAGATAGACATCATTGACTGATTTAGTCTGATCGTTATCAAAGCTTGAAATCATGGACATCTCGATTTTTTCGAAATTTTTCAAATTGCTGATTGTCTCTTCTGAAAGTCCCTGTGTATTGAAGCTATTCTCAATCTTAATTGATAAACTCATCTTTCCTCTTGTAATATCATCTGTCTTCTGGGTTGCGTTTTTGTAATCTAACAGGGCGTTGGTACTGCATCCTGCTAATGACATCATTAGGATTAAAACAGTAACCAGTAATTTCATTGATTGATTCTTTTTCATAATTTACACCTCTCCATTCGATATTCTATAGTCACATTATATGGTTTTATCGAAATAATACAATCTACCATAGGTCATTTCAACCCATGACTTTTTGCACATTTGATGCAATTCACATCAACAGGGTTCTTGGGTTTAGGTGGAGTTTCAAACGCCACCTGAACCTTAGAAACTGTTAGTCATCGGATAAAAAAGTCCCTTGATTTTCATCAAAGGTCTTTTTTATGCCTAATAAATAGGAAGAAATGATCATTTTTTGTTGATGAAATAATAACCGGTAATAATCAATGTGCTGGCACCCATACCGAGATATAGAGGGTCAATGGCGGTTAGTTTTAATACACTCAACAGAATTGTCACAACTGGGGCCACTATCATGGATATAAGTCCAGCCTTCCTCGGCGTTTTGTCCTTCAGTACTAAAATAGTGATCAATGGCATAAAGACCACCGTGCCTCTTAGCGTCATGGACAGAAATGCCCACTGCAGTATCAAAGAATCAAGATTAAACAGTACCAGCAAGGTGGTCAGCAACAATACCCCTAGCACAGATATTCTCAGTGAAAAAAGCTCCTGTTTGTCGGTAGCATTTTTATTGATCAGTGTTTTATAGATATCTCTACTTAACATGGTACTGATGCCCAATGTCAACCCCGCACCCGTTGCAACAACAGAAATGATCAAGGTTCCAATCACAACGCCACCAATGGCGGGATTCAGATAATTGATGACAAATAACGGCAGAGCCTGTTTGGAGATGATTTCCGGGTAATTGGCCCGCATAAACAAACCTATCAGTGTAGACATGATCCCGATAGGAGGAATAAGCAGCGCTGATAGAAAGGCCCCTCTGCGGGATTCCTGCGCCGTTCGTCCGGAGAATATGGCCTGAAGATAGGTCTGTGTGGAACAGACGCCTATAACCAGGGCAAAACCCTGAGCCAATGCTGTGGAGATACCTTCACTGAAGAGATTGAACCAGGGATCTCTTGGAAAAGCTACGCCTAGACCTCCAAAGCCGTTAAATCCTTTTAAGACGATAAAGGTACTGATGGATAGTGTCAGATACAATAGGACTGTCTTAATGGAGCCTACAAGGCTTGATCCTAGAAATCCACCAAAAAAAATGTATGAAATAATCAGTAGTACCGTAATGAAAACCGCCACCGTCTCACCGATTAGAAACAGGGTGGTGAATATGGCAACAGCTGCCAATACCTGTCCTGTGATATGAACAAATATCGCAATGGATGAAATGATGCTGGAAGCTGTTCTGGCAGTATTGCCATAGTATTTGATCATATACTCTGGGATTGTATAGATATTGGCTTCTCTTAATGGTCTGGCCAAAAATAAACCTAAAAACAAACACCCCAGGCTGGCTCCTAGAGTAAACCACATACCATTAGCCCCGCTGACAAATGCCGCCTGTGCGGTTCCAATGGTGGATGCGCCGCCTACCAGGGTTCCGATAATGCTAGCGGCCACCTTGGAGCTTGAGAAGTTCCTGCCACCAATAGAAAAATCCTTTGCACTTTTTATTTTCTTGCTGGAGTTGATCCCCACATAAGATACCACCATCAAAGTCAAGACCGTGCTGATTAGATACGCCCCGTTTTCCAAATTGTCCTCCGATGTTTAAGTCGAATAAATTCAACAAAATTATAACACAGTCAAATCATTGCTAAAAGCATTATATGATTTAAGTGACAATTGTTCACCTTGTCCAATCATGGTATAATGATTTGAATAAAGTGAACGGAAGGTAGCCATGGATTTTAAAAACTGGTACGACTTAAAAGCAAGAAAAATTGATTATCATCTGAACTTGTATCTACCTGAGTCTCATAACAGACAAAAAAAAATATATGAAAGTATGCGATATAGTTTGAATGCTGGTGGGAAAAGAGTTCGCCCGATACTGATGATAGCTGTTTTTGAAATGTTCAAGCCCAATGAAGAAGCCAGCATCATGCCATTTGCTTGTGCACTCGAAATGATTCACACCTATTCCCTGATCCATGACGACTTGCCTGCTATGGACGATGATGATTTACGCAGGGGAAAACTGACCAACCACAAGGTGTACGGAGAAGCGATGGCCATTCTGGCTGGTGATGCTTTGCTAAATAAGGCTGTGGAAACAGTACTGCAAAATCAGACTTCTATGAACCTATCCCCGAAAATCATATTATCATGCCTGGAAATGCTGATGAGATCTTCAGGCATTGAGGGTATGATCGGTGGTCAGGTGGTTGATATGTTTGTCGAAGAGAGGAGTAAGGATTATCTGGAGTATATGCATCGCCTGAAGACAGGCGCTCTTATAAGAGCCGCATGCCAGATAGGAGCAGTCGCAGGAGGTGCTTCAGAAAATGAAATCTCCAAAATCACTGATTATGCCGATTATCTTGGTTTGGCATTTCAGGTGAAGGATGACATTCTGGATGTGACCGCTGTTGAATCTGAACTTGGTAAGCCAACCGGTAGTGATGAGAAAAACGACAAGCTTACCTATATTACCTTACTGGGATTGGATGAGTCAGAAAAGCTGTTGGGGCAATATACACATCAAGCCATTGACAGCATTAAACATCTGGGAGAACAATCGTATCGCCTTGTGGAAATAGCTGAATACTTGTTGGAACGAAAAAAATAGCACCTGCTTAGGGTGCTATATTCTATTTTTAAGGGCAAATACTGCCAACTGCGTCCTATCCCTCAATTCAATTTTTTTTAGAATATTGGTTATGTGGTTTTTAACCGTTCCTTCGCTAATGAATAATGTTTCTGAAATCTCCTTGTTGTTTCGTCCGTCTCCGATCAGTCTGCAGATTTCTTTTTCTCTTTCTGTCAACTCCTCAACAATCGGTTCCGGCTCAAATGCCATCATGCCGTTTTTGTACTTGCCTTCCAATTCTTTGTAGGTAGCAAGTAGCTCTTTATAGACCATTTCAGTCTTGCCTTTTTCTTCCCTAACTTCCTTGAGCAAATAAACCGTAAAAATGATAAAAATGGTGAACAGAGAGAAAAACACGGTTTCTGCAACTTTGGAAAAGGATCTGGTAAGCAATAGCATATTGATATATTTTAGCAGTGAGGTCAAACCAGCAACTGAACCTATTATAGCAAAGGGTTTTTTGTCTAGTTCCATGTAAGCATCAATTAAAATAACAATATAAAACGTATGCAGGGCATAGTTGATGACATATCTAGTCAAGGTCTCCATCGTGAAAACAATTGCTATATCAATAAAAAAAGTTAATAGTCTGATGTTATTACTTCTGATAAATAACTTTCTGACGATACCCACCGAGACATATCCAATAGCAAGATAGGCAAAATAAAAAAGCCTCACGCTCGCTGTTCTCTCAAATCTCAGTGCCAAGAATATGATCAATGCAGTTATGAAGAATTTTAGCAGCCAGAAATATTTTTTAATCATGTTTTTGATCCTTTCATACCTAAAAAAATTGATACCGCTTGGATTTGCTTGATTACATCATATCAAAAACCCCTTTGAACTGCTTTTCTTAACTCTCTTGTGCCTTGTTGATTGCTAATAGTGGATCTACAAATGGAATATCATACTTGTCAGCTGTTTCCTTGAGTGTCAGCATCCCTCTATAGGTAGTCAACCCTCGCTTTAGATGAGCATTTCGACGAACTGCTTCTTCTAAGCCCTGATTAGCAATTTCTAGTGCATAGGGAAGTGTGGCTGAAGATAGCATTTGTGACGCGGTCTCAGCAAATCCGGATGGAATATTGTCAACAGCGTAATGAAGTATGCCTTCCTCATAATAAGCAGGATCATCATGAGTAGTGCTTCTGCATGTCTCTACAGCACCGGCATCATCACAAGCTACATCTATGATGACGGCTCCACGCCTCATCAATTTCAAATCTTCCCGCGAAACCAGGTGATCTTTACGTGTTTTTGGCCATAGGATACAGTTGATGAGAACGTCTGTGCGTTTCAGGCAAGTTAGCAGATTTTCTCTATTTGAAAATAAAAATTCCACATTAACAGGCAACTTATCTTTTGCACTGTCCATAGCCCTTTTATTGATATCCAGCATTGTCACTTTATTCCCAAATGCAGCGGCAAGTTCAGCAGCACCAACACCTGACCACCCGCATCCGATGATAGTTATTTCTGGTATAGATACACCTGTAATTCTATTGAGAAGCAGACCCCTTCCGCCATGGACGCTCTGAGAAAAATAAAGGGCCGCCAAAAACCCGCCTTTTCCGGCAAGTATGCTCATTGGCGCCAACATTGGAAATTCACCTCGTTCATCATCTACATCCTCGTAGCAAATGCCACTAATCTTTCGCTTCAACAGTTCATTCGTCATTTCTAAATGAGCGTTTGAATGGAGATAGGTTAAAACGATTTGATTCTCATGAAGTAAATCATACTCCAGTGCTTCAATCTCCTTTACTTTATATAACAGATCACAATTCTTATAAAGCTCTTCTCTAAGCGTAATCCGAGCGCCCGCTTTCTCATAATCCATATCCAAGAATCCGCTACCGATGCCAGCATTTGGTTCGACAAGAACTGTATGTCCATGATTTACAAATGTGGAAACTGCGGAGGGAGTCGAGGCAACACGGAATTCATTTTTTTTGATTTCCTTAGGGATTCCGATTATCATATTTTTTTCTCCATTCATGCATTATTAAAGCTATTTTACTTGCCATTCACTTTATAGCATGCTACAAAATGGCCTGGTGTTGTTTCAAAATATTCGGGATCTGCTTTGCTGCATTCTTCCATTGCATATTCACAGCGTGATGCAAAACGGCAACCCGGCTTTACATTAATAGGGCTTGAAACTTCCCCTTTTATGAGTTTAAACTCTCTATTTCGCATGGAAATGTCAGGTTTTGGAATCGCACCAAGCAACGCCTGGGTATAAGGATGCATTGGGCTGGAGAACAATTCATCAGAGGATGTCATCTCAACACACTTGCCTAGATACATTACCATAATATGATCCGAAATATGCTTTACGACCGACATATCATGCGTCACAAACATATAGGCCAGTCCCAATTCGTCCTGGATGTCCATCAGTAAATTTAAGTTTTGTGCCTGTACAGATACATCAAGAGCAGAGACTGGCTCATCGCATACAATAAATTTGGGATTGAGGGACAGCGCTCTTGCAATTCCTATACGCTGACGACGCCCTCCATCTAGTTCGTGTGGATAAGAGTTCGCATAGCGACGGGCAAGACCAACCAAATCCATAAGATCTGCTGCATGATTAAAGGTTTCAACACGTGATTTATAGAGGTGATGTATAAACATAAACTCGGAAATTATCTCTATAACTGATTTTCTGGGATCTATACAGGAGTATGGATCTTGGAAAATAATCTGCATATCTTTACGTATTGGTCTCATCTTCCTA
>LDZT01010707.1_pt1 | contig 24601 bp, 20 predicted proteins | sample 615521 | NCBI WGS metagenome assembly LDZT01 (sample SAMN03408292, study PRJNA278302) | terrestrial metagenome | isolation source: oil reservoir sample SB1 | place: USA: Alaska, North Slope, Schrader Bluff formation | collected 2011-09
ATGGTCATCAAAATAATAGCGATACCGTAGTTGTGGGTAAAGCTATAAAAAAATACTATTATACTGGCGAAAATATCGCCTAAAGAGTTCCATAAACTTATCAAAATAATTTTTCTCCTTTACTGCCTTAATATTTTCTAATTTATTTGATCGCTTCTGATTTTTTTACTTTCTTATCCCAGATATGATTGGAAACTTCAGCCCATTCTTTAGCCTTTTTGTTTAGTATTTTGTTACTATTTTCAGAGATCACATCTTCTGCTCCGGGATATAAAGGGCGAGCTCCGCTCTCCTTTACAATCTCTTTTAAAACATCAGGATTATCAATAATAGGACAGGGTCTTAAATGATTTTTGCAAAAAGGTTGTCTCTTCTGGTATGCAGAAAATAAAGGTGATTTAAGGACATCGAGCAAGCTTTTCTCTTTGATATTATCGCAAGTAAATTGAGCAAATGCACATGGTGCTACCTTCCCGCTAGGAGTAATATGAAAATAACTACGTCCTCCCGCAATGCAGCCTTTAGTAAACTCCCCATCGTTCCAGAAATCCATTAACATAAATGGATTATGAGTCCTGAGATAATTTAGCCGTTCAATTAAATACGCTCTCTGCTCAGGTTTTAACATTAGATTAGTATTTGGATTGCGTCCAATAGGAATGTAATGGAATGACCATCCGTAAATTGCTCCTTTATTAATCAAGAAATCAATAAATTCATCACTGGTTACTTCTTTGTAATTTTCCCTGGTAATGGTGAGAGATGCGCCAAATAAAGCACCACGACTTCGAAGCCTGTCCATAGCACTTACAATCTTATCAAATACGCCTTCTCCACGCCGGGCATCAGTCCGTTCTTTCCATCCCTCCAAGCTAATGGCCGGGGCAATATTTCCTAATTCGACAATCTTGTCGGCAACTTCATCCTTAATAAGGGTACCGTTTGTGTAGATCATAAAGGCCATATCGTTATGTTTTTCAGCAATTTCAAATAAATAGGGATAGACAAATGGCTCTCCCCCCGACATTGCAATCCAGTATATCCCCAGTTCTTTGGCTTCGGTTAATATTCTATCTAAAAGCTCATATGATAAAGTATCATATTTCATTTGAGCACCTGCCCAGCATCCTTCGCAACGAAGATTACAGGCACTGGTAGGGTCTATTAAAATAATAAAGGGGATATTCACCCCTAATTCTTCGATTTTCTTCTTTTTTTGAGGAACACCAATAAGCCAGTTATTTATAACATAATTGGTCACCATTTTCTGCCTAACATAAGGATTAATTTCAGTCAAAACTCGATTTATGTATTCTCTTGTATTAGAATTTTGATTATGCGATTGCAAAAGAACTTCTATTTGTTCTTTATGCTCTCTGTTAATTGCTATCTGTTTTAATAAACTAGCAAGTTTAGGAATATTTTGTTCCGGATTTTTTGCCAAATAATTTAGAGTTTGTTGAAGAACTTTCTCACCTACAAATTTTTTAGCATAATTAAGATTAATCATTTATGCCCCCTCAAATCTCATCTTTTTTTATTATTTTTTATATTTATTTGTTTTTAAAATCACTACTATTCAACTCAATTTATTTTTAAACCTACTGACTACATAAATCGAGAGTTTTATAATTAAACGATAGGTTCTTGATATCATTTAAAACAGAATGATCAACGGCTTCCGCACCTAATTTAATACATCTCTGTACACGGTGAAAATCACGCCAACGAATATTTTCAACCCTTGGCCTAATGATAGCCACATTGCTATCATTAGGAATAAAAATCATTTTATCTTGATTTTTTTCCATAACTTTAAGAGCATTTCCGACAATTTTAAAACCCGCAGGAATTATACGCTGAAACTTATTAGAAATTCCTTTAGGAGAAACAACACCATTTACATAAGGTATCTGACAAATATTTTGCAATATATTCTTGGAATATTGTTTTAAGGCTATCAAGTAGTTAACATTATCAATTGAGGAACTAACATCAACAGCAATTACTATATCAGCACCCATATCAAAAGCCGTTTGAATGGGCAGAGGATTAACAAGAACGCCATCAACCAGCCATCGATTATCTATCTCTACCGGTGCAAAAATACCAGGAAATGCGGAACTAGCTAATATTGCTTTAGATACCGACCCTTTATTTATAAGGACCTCTTCTCCTATTTCAATATCAGTAGCAACCACAGTTAAAGGAATTTTTAATTCAGAGAAATGCTTCTGCTGGGTAAAGACTGAAAAAAATCTCTCCAGTTTATTCCCGGCAAATATCCCTTTAGGAGGGTCAACATCTATCATCTTTAATAGTTTTATCCATCCGGTCTCAAGAGCTATTTTTTCCAACTCATAAATATTACGTCCTGCAGCATATCCAGCACCAACTATGGCTCCAAAACTTGTTCCTACAACAAGATCTATATGTATGTCTGCTTCGTACAAAACCTTAAGTACTCCTAAATGAGCGTATCCACGAGCTCCTCCGCTCCCCAGAACAAGTCCGATTTTGGTGGCTTTACTATGCTGCAACTTTTTCTTCTCCTTTAATATATTTCTTCCATATAAGAATTTACTGTATCTTCAAGAATTTTCTTATTTAGTTTAATTTTTTCTGAACAAGAAATTGGCTTTCCAATCTTTACTTCAATTTTATTTAATTTAGGAAATTTTGCTCCGACCGGTAATACCTTATCAGCTCCCTTGATTGCCATAGGAATAATTGGGACACCTGTCTTTATTGCAAGATATGCAGCTCCGGCTTTGGCTGAGAAACCATCTTTTTCATTAGCAATTCTTCCTTCGGGGAAAATTCCCAAAACGCCACCTGTCTGTAAGATTCTCATCGATTTTTTTATCAGTGCAATATCCCCTTGAACGGGTATAGCACCGACTCCTCGTAGTATATACCCGTAAAAATTCATTTTAAAAAGATAAGCAGCAGACATAAAGGTTATTTTAGGTCTAATAGACGATACAACTATAAATCCATCGAATACGCTTGAATGGTTTGCTACAATAACAAAAGGACCTGTCTTCGGTATATTTTCGCTATCGATTATTTTAAGCTTAAAAATTAATTTTAAAATAACCAAACTAAAACTTTTTATAATAATATATAACAAAATATTACCCCTCAAATAATGCAAAAATCCCCGTAAACCTTAAATTAGTCGTTAGTGAATAGTGAATAGTCGTTAGCTTCAAATACAAAATGCAAGATACACAATTCGACTCTTAAACACAACTATTTTATCTACCTTGCTAAGTGAGACTTAGGAAAAAAGGAAATTCCTATACAATTACAATAAATTTACGGGGATTACTTTAAAAAAATTTTCCCACAGATCTTTTTACTTAATTTTCTTGGATAATTGATCAATTTTATTCCCCAGATCATCAATCTTTTTTTCTAAATTATCTACACATTTTTTAGAAGCAAAATTCATCTTCTCCAAGCTTTTGTCAATTTCAGGTTTAATCTTCTCTTCTATTAATTTATCTTTTTCTTTTTCTGCCTTATCCATAAGGTCCAATACAAATTCCTTGCTCTCACTCTGGCTTAATTCGCCTTTTTTAATTAACTCTTGAGCTATTTCATTTGCCCTTTCTTTAGTAAGAGATACTATACCTAAACCACTAAGAAACATCTTTCTACCTAACTTAAACATATCCTCACCTCCTCTTTTTAATATTTTCAATGGAGAAAAGATTGAAGGAAGCATTATTTTTTTAGTCTTCTCCTGCTCAACAATAATCTGAGCTAAAACTAAAGAAGTTATATCCTCTTTAGTTTTATTATCCATCACCTTCAGGTCAACTCCCTCTCGAATCAATCTGGAAACTTCAGAAAGATTCACATACCTTTTCTCTTTCGTATCATATAGCTTGCGATTTGAATATTTTTTAATAATATATTCTTCCATAAATATAACACCACCTTTTATTTATAGTTTACGCAATGCGTTACAATATAAATATAACACGGTGCGTTATATTTGTCAAGACCTTAGTAGAATTTTTTTCCGCTGCTGTTGCTGCTGCTGAAATATATTAAAATTGTCATTGCAAGGAGCAAGGCAAGCCTGCCCCAGCGAAAACAGGGGAAGCAATCTCGTGCTTCCTATTTACTTGTTATTCCCCCTAAAAGAAGAGAAGGAAAATATATTTTGATAAATTTGTGCTAAAATATTTTTTAATAAGAAGGATTTTTTTGATTTAAATGGCGAAATATGGTTATATATAATAGAAGGGAGCAGGCTCGATGAATCGAGCCCTGATCTATTATTAGTTAACTAGTCAAGTAAGGACGTATCGCAATACGCCCTTACTTGCTAAACTCTTTAAGCTATGTGCTTTTTTCTGTGAAATTGCCACACGCTCCCTGTGGCCGCTCCATGACGTTACGAACAGGTGAGAGGCCGCCTATCCTACGAGTGTAAAGAAGGAGGAAAATAAAGGTACTGTCAAAAATAATATGAAAGAATATGAAAAATAAATTCCACAGATAATGAAAAAAATGTTTTAATCGTTCTTTGAAAAAAGAAGATCTCGTTTAGTGGATTTGCCATTTCTTTAGGCTAAATAGTCAACTATCCACAAAAAGCATAAAGCTACTTAGTTAATTTTACCTATTTAACCAAAAAGACAGAAAAGAATTAGCTAAGCTAAGGTAGCAAGCTTAATAATCTTAGCTCATTTACCCTGAAGAGTAGCTATTTCCTTTAAGGACTCTAAAGGCATAGGTACTGAGTAATTAAGGCTAATATGGGGTCGAAGGAAGTTATAGTAAGTGACAAAGAGAAATTGCCCCATTTACAGAATTAAAACCACCAGCCGCCCTGGTATGAAACTTGTAAGTACGATTCAGTCTTTCTAATAGAGCTCTTTAAAGGGACGGAATTCCTCTGACTCTTTATCCAGGTTCTGCAGTCCAACCACCTTCTTATGGGTTAAATTAGGCTCATAGTTCTGGTTGATAAAATGGATCCCTGCTGGATAAGAGGGGTTACCATCGGTTACCAGAGTAATCTCTTCTCCAGGAGAAGCAGTACGGATAGCCTCATTAATAGCGATAACAGCCGGTAGAGTATCTCTACTCTTCTCGATATGATAGGCAGTGATTTTGCGGTTACAAGAGGAGATAAAGAAAAAGACAAAATGGTTTTTGCCTCTCACTTTGATGTAGGTCTCATCTCCAGCTTGAATATGGTCTACTTCTCCTTTATAGGTCTTGTTGAACCTATGACAATAGGGGGCAACTATTTCGGTATAATTTAAGACACTCTGGTAGGAGAGGGGAAGAGAAAAGACATTACGCAGAATAAAGGCCGTCTTTCTGGCCGAGATACCTAAAGAGATGTGAAAGGTAAGGGCAAGGCAGAGAGTATTAAGGGAGTTGTGGATTTTAAAAAGGCAAGAAGCATCTTTTTCTTCAGGGGCAGAATGCCTCAACTGCTTTTCACTGAAATGATATTCTCTATACTGATATCTGAGTTTAAACTGAGAGGATTTAATTTTGGTTAAAAGCTTTTCAGCAAAATTGAGTTTGCCCTTATTTTTTAAAAAGGAGGAGCATCTGTCATTGTCACATTTATAGATAGAGACATCTTTTCGTTCTTTCCAAAGATAAAGTGAATGGCTACAATGAGGGCAATAATATTTAGCTTTATTCCGATGACGAGGATGTACCTGTGATAAAGAAGAGCAGACTTTACACTTAAGCTGTGAGCGTTTTTTACCATCGTTAAAATAAAGATATTCTGCGGGAGCACCACAGACTCTACAGAGAGACCCTTTAGGTGCCTTAGTCTTAGGATCTTTATTATTAACCGGTAAAAGAGGATGACCCTTCTCCTTCTGGTAATTAGATAAAAGCTCTTTCCAATTTAACTTAGGGGCCTTTTGGGGAGGAGCTTTGAGTGGTGGTTCTGGATCAACAAAGAAGTTGCGGTAATTAGGGTGTTTCTCTTTAAAATCATCTTTAGGCTTAACCTCAGGATTGCGGTTAGCTAAGACCTCTATGAGACCTTGAATAATTTGTTCTATCTCTCTACGGGTGAACTTAGAGCAGATCCAGATAACAAAACGAGTAGTCTTTTTCACTTGACTTGCCTCCTTTTTTGAGGTAGTTCTCTTAAATCCTACTAAAAAAGTAGGGGGGAGGCAAGTCAATTTCACTAAAACATTTGAGAATAAAGAGTTTAAAAGAAAATTAATAAATTATTTTTGACATTACTAAAAATAAAAAGAAGGAGGAAAAAATGAAAAATTTTAAAATAGAAAAAGATCCGGAATTAGAAGATTTATTAACCAAATGTAAGAAAAAAGGATTAAAATTCGGTTTAGCCTTAGGAAGTGGTTCGGCCCGAGGAATGTCTCATATCGGAGTAATTCAGGTCCTGGAAGCCTATAATATTCCTATCGATATGATTGCTGGCACCAGTATCGGTGCTGTAGTAGGCTCAGTATATGCTACTGGAGCCTCTGTTGAGCAGATAAAAGAAGCTGCTCTATCTATGAAACAAAGCAAAACGATATCTCTAATGGATCCTACCCTCCCCCATTCAGGACTATTAAGTGGTAATCGGGTAGAAGAAATATTAAATAAAATTGCTTTAAAAGATAAAACTTTCGATGATTTAAAAATCCCTTTTGCTGCCGTAGCTACCGATATAAAGACCGGGGCGAAAGTAATTTTAAATCAGGAAAGTGTAATAAAGGCAGTAAGGGCTAGTATCTCCATCCCGGGAATTTTCACTCCAGCAAAGTATCAGGATTATTATCTGGTTGATGGTGGAGTAGTAGACCCGGTACCTGCAGATGTGGTACAAAAAATGGGAGCTGATATTATCATTGCAGTCAGTCTTACTGAAAAAAGTCCAAAACCAATAATTATGATGGTAAACAAAGAAACGGGTGACCTAAAAGAAGTGGAAGATACCTTTTCTTTTAAGATAAATATAAAAGAAATTCCCAAATTTAAAACAGTAAAAAAAATTACTTCTTTGGTAGAAAAAGAGGTAACCTCTTTGGGGAAAAAGGTAAAAGGAGTTAAGAAGAAGTTGGAAGGTCCGCATATTATCGAAATAATCAGTAAATCTGTGGATATTATGGAAAAAGAAATTACCTCCCGAGGTCTGTCCGAAGCAGATGTGATAATCATCCCCTTTGGGATTGATGGTATATCCCTCTTTGAATTCGATAAAGCCGATATATGTATTAAAGGTGGTATAGATGCCACTTTAGCTAAAATTCCTCAGATTAAGGAAATAATAAAAGAAAAACTACGGGCAACCGGGAGATTTAAAAAATTTTGGTAAAATTTTATTTTATAAAAGAAATATTATAAATTTATTATTAAGAAAGTAGGGCGCAGAAAAAATGTCTAAAAATATTTTCAAATTTATATTGGTTTTTGTCTTATTATTTTGCCTATCTAGTTCTATCCTCTTTGTCTTTGCAGATACAAAAAGTAAATTAACAACGGAAAATACTGCAAACGATCTAACTTATGCTGATATGGAATCTCTGTTTGTTGGTAAAATATTTATTAATGAAGATGGAAAAATTAAGTTAAAGATAGAGAGAGATTTAGAATTAGAAAACTTATTAGAAAGATGTAAAAAAAAGGGGTTGAAATTCGGCTTAGCTTTAGGGAGTGGATCTGCCCGAGGATTAGCTCATGTAGGGGTTATCCAGGCACTGGAGGCCTACCACATCCCTATTGATATGATTGCCGGCACCAGTATTGGTTCAGTAATAGGTTCTCTTTATGCTGCTGGGGCTTCTATTGACCAGTTGGAAGAAGCTGCTCTCTCGATGAAAAAGAGTAAGACTTTTTCTTTAATAGACCCTACCTTGCCTCATTCGGGATTAATAAGTGGTAAACGGGTAGAAGATATGTTAAGTGATTTAATTTTAGAGGACAAAACTTTTGATGATCTTAGAATTCCCTTTGCTGCTGTAGCTACCGATGTAGAAAGTGGAGCAGAGGTTATCCTAAATCAAGGGAAACTAATAGATGCCGTAAGGGCAAGTATCTCCATCCCGGGAGTATTCACTCCGGTAAAGTATCAGAATTATTACCTGGTAGATGGAGGGGTAGTGGACCCAGTCCCGGTGGATGTAGTTCAGAAGATGGGGGCTGATATTATTATTGCCGTCAGTCTGGCAAAAATAACCCCTTATACCACAGTCTTAATGATTAATAAAGAGACGGGTGGTCTAAAGGAAGTGGAAAAAAGTTCTGTTCTTCAACAGAAGATAGAACAGGTAAAATCAAGCTTTAAAGGTCCCAGTATCTTTGAAGTAATCATTCAAACTATTGATATTATGGAAGCAAAGATTACAGACCAAAGTTTGGAAGGATCTGATATAGTTATAGTCCCCTTCGGAATTAAAGATATCAATCTTTTAGATTTTGATAAAGCTGAACCAGTTATTAAGGGTGGTATAATGGCTACCCTGATTAATATACCTGAGATTAAAAGAGTAATTAAAGAAAAGTTAGAATAAAAAAGGATGGGTAAAAGATGGTTTTTACAAAATTCAAAAGAAGATATAAGAATCTTAAAAGGCTTCAACAAATAACCTCTATTTTAATCAAGTATGGATTCGATTATTTTGTAAAACAGTTGGGATTAATTAACCTGGCTTCTAAGAGCGGAAAAATTCTTAAACTAAAACCTTCCAAAATTGCCCAGTTACCCCTTCCTGTAAGAGTCCGTCTTGCCATTGAAGAATTAGGCCCTACCTTCGTTAAATTAGGTCAGATTTTAAGTACCAGACCTGATTTAATTCCTCCGGATTATATTGAGGAACTACAAAAGCTTCAGGATAAAGTTCCTCCCTTTGCCTATGCACAGGTCAATCAGATGATAAAAAGAGAACTGGGAGCTGATATTTTGGAAATATTTAAATCATTCGAGCAGAAACCTTTCGCTGCTGCCTCTTTAGGTCAGGTTCACCAAGCTATATTAGAAGATGGGGATAAAGCAGTAGTGAAGGTTCAACGCCCGGATATTGAAAAAGTAATTGAAACTGATTTAGATATCCTCTTCCATTTAGCCCGCCTTACCGAAAAACATATTCCAGCCAGCCGCCTATATAACCCGGTAGGAATAGTTGAGGAATTTACTAAAGCAATTAGACTTGAGTTGGATTATGGAACTGAGGGTAGAAATGCGGAAAAATTTAGTAAAAATTTTGAAGAAGATGAAACAGTCTATGCCCCTAAAGTTTATTGGGAATTTAGCAGTAAACGCATCTTAACTATGGAATTTATCCAGGGGATAAAGGTAAATAATATTAAGGAGTTAGATAAAGCCGGATATGATCGCAATAAGATAGCGGAAAATGGAGCCAAAGCTTTCATGAAACAAATATTAATCGATGGATTTTTCCACGCCGATCCCCATCCCGGAAACATCCTGGTAATGAAAGATGGAGTAATTGGTTTTATGGATTTTGGAATGATGGGCCGACTGGATGAAGAGATCAGGGAAAAGGGAGTAGACCTATTTATTGCCATAATGGAACGAAATCCTAATAAAATTATAAATGAAATGTTAAATTTAGGAATTGCTCCCCCAGAAATTGATATGCATTCTTTAAAGGTAGATATTAGAGAAATGCTAGACCAATATTATGATAGAACTTTAAAAGAAATTAAACTTGGAGAATTAGTTAATCAATTAGTAAAAATTTTTATAAAATATCATATAAAGATTCCTGCTGAGTTTACTTTACTCGGCAAATCACTCCTTACTATTGAAGGTATCGGGTTAGAGCTTGACCCTGATTTTAATCTTGCAGAAATCGCCAAACCCTATGCAAAAGACCTTATTCTGGAGAGAAAAAGCCCTCAACGTCTTTTTACCAAATTATTAAATGACTTAAGCGAACTTTATAATTTAATAATCTTAATACCCCGACAGTTAAATAAGGCTTTGAAAAAGATGGAAAAAGGTACCTTCAAATTAGAATTCCAACATCGGGGCTTAGAAAATTTAATTAATGCTTTAGATAAGGCTGCTAATAGAATGGCCTACAGTCTTATCCTGGCTGCCATTATTGTTGGCTCATCTTTAATCATGCAAACTAATAAAGGGCCAATCTTTATGGGCTTTCCGGTTATTGGAGTTCTTGGTTTTCTAATTTCTGGTGTATTAGGTTTGGGTTTAGTAATTTTAATTATCCGTTCAGGAAAGATGTGATATAAAGCTTACTCAACTTGGCCCTATTTTCTTATTCATAAAATTCTTATAAAATAACAATGTCATTAACTTAAGATGTACGTATTAATAAATCTCCTCACAGCAGAGCTACGGGGTATCTATTACTCTCTAAAGGAAACTAATTGATCGCAGCAGAGTGCGGGGAATCAAACCCTAAGAGATTAAAGTAAGCGTTTTTGAATAATCCGTAATGGTTTTTTTCAAAAGGCCTACTTTTTTTGAACATACTTTTGGAAGGAGTTTGTCATTTGTATCTATTCTTCAATTCTGTTTGAATATTCTAAAAACTTCTTTTGTTTACATTTGAATAAGTACCAGATAATTGCCCCTTAGTGTGTTTATAATGTCGTCCATTACGTACCGGAAGGATGTTACTTGATATTTCTACTATAATTTTATCAAACATCTCTTTTTTCCTTCCCTTATCCTTTTCCAGTATAAAACGAATTAATTCTTCCTTCATAATTCCAATAGCAATATTTTTATTAATCTCCATTTTATACTTGTATTTTTGATGATTTTTAATATTAAACTCTAACTTAGCATCTAGAAGAATATCATGCATAACATTACATAAATATACCGTAGCGTAAATATCCTGTTCAATCATAATAAGACTGGTTCCTGTAAAATTTTCAATAAAAAACTTATTCTTTAACACATTATATGCAGTTTCTATTTCCCAGCGTAATCTATATAAATATACAATTTCAGATGTATTGAATTCTTCTATCGGAAGATTCGTAGCCAAATATTCCCTATTACCATTATCTAATTCAAATCGCACAAATCTTAATGGTATAGAACCTGTCTTTGCTAATTTGTCAGCTGTTGACGTTCCTTTATGTGGAGATAATCTGGATTTATCAAACATAATATTGACATATTCATCATCGGTAGTCATAGTGAGCTGTTCTTTTTTGAATACAGTTGCTCCAATTCGTATTAAAAAGCTTTCATTGTGTTCCATCAAATTAATAAAAAATTCACCAGAGGGGTATCCTCGATCAAAAATTACTATTCGAGGCTTCTCGCCGGTAATAGAGTCGCATTTATCAATATGTAAAAGCGCTTGCTTCCGTTCACTAAATTTCCATTTATTAATAGTACAATCAATAATCATTTTATTTAGTAGATCAAAAAGACATGATATTCCAAGCTATTATATCAATACTATACGATAGAAGCAAAGAAACGTAATTTTTAATTATCTCTGAAACACATATTAAAAAATTAATTCTTCTTTTTCTTCCCATTTTAGAGACCTACTGACTGCTTTCTTCCAGCCTTTATATAATTTTTCTTTTGTTTTTTCATCCATATTAGGTTTAAATTCTTGATCTACTTTCCATTTGGAGGCAATTTCTGTCTTGTCCTTCCAGAAGCCAACCGCTAAACCAGAAAGATATGCTGCTCCTAAAGCAGTAGTCTCTGCAACTTTAGGTCTTACCACCGGAACTTCTAAAATATCGGATTGGAATTGCATTAGGAAATTGTCTCTTACCGCCCCTCCATCGACTTTTAATTTTTTCAAACTAATCCCTGAGTCTTTCTGAATAACTTCCAGGACATCGCGGCTCTGATAAGCTATGGACTCTTCTGCTGCTCTTAAAATATGCTCTTTCTTTGCCCCCCGGGTTAGCCCTACAATGACACCCCGAGCATACATATCCCAGTAAGGAGCGCCAAGGCCCACAAAGGCAGGGACTAAATAAACTCCGTTAGTATTTTTAACCCTTAGAGCATATTTTTCAATTTCTTTAGAATTTTTTATAAGCCCAAGTTCGTCCCTTAACCACTGCACTACTGCCCCAGCGATAAAGATACTCCCTTCTAAGGCATATTCTACTTTACCATTAACCCCCCAGGCAATAGTGGTCAAAAGACCATTCTTGGAGGGAATAATTTTCTCTCCGGTATTCATCAAGATAAAACATCCGGTTCCATAAGTATTTTTGGCCATACCAGGTTCATAACAGGCCTGGCCAAAAAGGGCGGCTTGCTGATCACCGGCATCACCAGAAATGGAAACCTCTGCTCCGAATATTTCCTTATCGGTGTGACCGTAAATATAACTCGAAGGCAAGGGTGTGGGGAGCATAGTTTTGGGGATATCCAGTTCTGTTAATATCTCTTCATCCCAATCAAGATTATGGATATTAAATAACATTGTCCGAGAAGCATTGGAATAATCAATTACGTGGGCTTTGCCTTTAGTCAAATTCCAGATAAGCCAGCTGTCCACTGTACCAAAAAGGACTTCTCCTTTTTTGGCCTTTCCCCTGACCCCGCCTACATTATCTAAAATCCATTTAATCTTGGTGCCGGAAAAATAGGCATCGACCACCAGACCGGTCTTTTTTTGGATAATCTCCGCCAGCCCTTTCTTTTTAAGTTGGTCACATATAGGAGCAGTCCTTCGACATTGCCACACAATAGCATTATAAACAGGTTTGCCGGTTTTTCTATCCCAAACTATAGTAGTCTCTCTTTGATTGGTTATACCAATAGCAGCTATATCAACAGCTTTCAGCCCAGCCTTATTTAGTGCATTTTTAGCTACTTCTATCTGAGAAGACCAAATTTCTGTTGGGTCATGTTCTACCCAACCAGGTTTAGGATAGATTTGTTTAAATTCTTTACTATCAGTACTAACTATAGTTCCATTATGATTGAAGATTATCGCTCGAGAACTGGTAGTCCCCTGATCCAGAGCCATGATATATTTTGCCAATTACAACACCTCCAATAATTTCTTCATTATTTGTTTAGCTCCCTCAGCAGGTAGGGTTATATATATATCCGGAAGGATACCGGTAATTTTTCTATATTCATTTTTAATACTCTTCATAAAGCAATTAATATAATTTTTTTCTATTAAGTTTACAGTACAACCGCCAAAACCAGCACCTGTCATCCTGGCCCCTAAGACTCCTTCCTGTTTTAAAGCTAAATCCACGAGGAGGTCCAATTCGGCACAACTTACTTCATAATCTTCCTTAAGACTTTGGTGGGATTCTATCATCAGTTGACCAAAGGTAGAATAATTTCCCATCCTTAAAGCCCGTACCCCAGCCTGAACCCGATAATTTTCTGAAATTACATGTCTGGCTCTACGGGCAATAACTTCCGGTAATTGACTCTGATATCTTTTATATTCATCTATGCTAATATCTCTTAAAGCTCTGATTTCGCGTTTTAAATTATGTTTAAAAAATTCGGCAGCTATTTTGCATTCTTCTTTTCTTCTGTTATATTCAGAATCAATCAACCCCCTTTGAACTTTGGAATTGCAAATTACAATCTGATAATTGTGGTCTTTAAAGAGGACTAATTCATATTTATTGGTTCTACAATCAATAAAAAGAGCATAATTTTTTTGCCCCAAACAGGAAACATATTGGTCCATAATGCCACAGGCTACACCTACAAAATTATTCTCTGCTCTCCGACAGAGATGAGCCATTTCTATCGGTTTAATCTTTAGTGAATTTAATTTTGCCATAGTTAAGGCAGTTACTACTTCTAAAGCAGCAGAAGAACTCAATCCTGCTTTCTGAGGAATATCACTGGTGAAGATAAGATTTGCTCCTTGTAAAGGATGTCCTGCCTTTTGTATCTCATCCATTACGCCCATCAAATAATTGGCCCAGGTATCTTTTTTGGAAGGAAATAAATTATCTAAAGAAAATTTAACTTCGGCTTTATAACCCAGATCAAAAACTTGAACCAATTGATCGTTTCTTAATTGACCCAGCATAATTATCTTTTTTCCGATAGCTATCGGGAGAACAAATCCTTCATTATAGTCAGTATGTTCACCAATTAAATTAACTCTCCCGGGTGCAGAAAAAGCCCCTTTAGCCAAACCAGTATCAGTAAATTTTTCGTTAAATAGCTTCCAGAGTTTATTTAAATCTTGCACTGAAATCTCCTCTTCATCTTACTTTATACCCAATTGTGTTTATAATTAATCTTCCAGTCAATTTTATTCTAATTCGGAAATCTTTAATAGCAAACTACTCCATCTGGTGGCGTATCCCTTAGTTCTTGAGCTTTTTCTTCAGGTAAACAATTGTTAATAAAAGCTCCGGCTCCCAATTCACTTCCAGCCAGGTATTTAAGTTTATCTTTTGTGCGATAAGGGGGATAAAATTCAATATGGAAATGAGAATATTCTTTGCCTGTCCCATTGGTAGGTTGTTGGTGAATGGCCATGATATAAGGGAGGGCAAAACCAAAAAGATTATCATATTTCATTAATAAGGTTTTTAAAATTGCCGCTAAATCAATTTCTTCTTTTTCGGAAAAATCATTAAAAGAAGAGAGGTGTTTATTAGCATAAATGTGCACTTCATAAGTGTAACAAGCAGAAAAAGGCACCAGTGCGGTAAAAGAATCATTGCTAATAATAATTCGTCTGCCATCTTTTTTTTCTTCTTTTAAGGTCTTGCAGAAGAGACATTCCCCTTCTTTTTCTAAATATTCTTTACTGGAATTTAGTTCCTGTTCTATAATCGGCGGAATAAAAGGATAGGCGTATATCTGGCCATGAGGATGGTGGAGAGTCACCCCTACTTCCTCACCTTTATTTTCAAAAATAAAAACATATTTAATAAAGTCTTTATCCCCTAACTCCCGATAGCGATCTCTCCATACCTTTACCAATTTAATATAACGACTTAATGGTTTTCTCGACATAATTCCATCATGGTCAGAAGTAAATAGAACTACTTCACAAATTCCCTGGGCCTTGTCATGCTTAAAAAATTCAGAGTCTTTTTCGGTTACTTCCGGTGAGTCTTGCTGCAAAGATGGAAATTTATTTTCAAAAACTACTATATCATAATCTTCGGCCGGCACTTCTGTGGCTAAACCTCCCTTTTTGGTAGGACAAAGAGGACAATAATCTTTCGGAGGTTTATAGGTTCTATTCTGTCGATGAGTGGCTATTATTATCCATTGCTTCAGGATGGGATTCCATCTTATTTCTAACATCCCTGTCCTCCTTTTCTTCTTCAGTATCAGTAAAAGTATAATAAATTAAATAACGTCCATCTTCTTTTTTAATTCTTTTCTTATGTATTTGCACCAAAACCACCTCGTTAATACTCATCTCAGGCTAATTTTTATTTTCTCTTCGTACCGATGTTTAGATAATTAGCGATGTTGGCATCAGCATCTATGTTAAATTTAATCTTGCTGGTTGTTGAAGTTAAAAGAGTGGCTACTCCTGGCCCATGACCGGCAATTACACAATCACTATGAACTACTATCCCTACAGAGACTGCTCCTTCTCTATAACTTCTTCCATAACTATTATCCGCATCACTAATCGCCACAATATCTCCAAATCTAAGTTGATCTAATTTGTATTTTCCTACCATCTTCTTATCGGCAGTAGTAATATCATAATCACCGCTAGCCACACTAGCTGAACCCAATCCGGAGCCCATCAGTTTAGCTGGAATTTCACAGGTAACCGGCACGCTAATGTTGCCATTACCCATCTCTTTAATCTTCATTTTTTCTAACAAAGAAGGGTCTAAATTAAAAACTTTTATCTCGGGATAATCTAATAATTTTAATCCTTGTCCATAAGCTTTAATTAAAATCTTGTCTTCTATGCAAAGTTTCTCTAAAGTATCCTGAGCAAAATCAATCAATACATGTTCTATCCCTCCGTGATGACCGGTTACTACACCTAATGCACCCTTGGCTTCTCCGCTTACTACTCGAGCTTGATTACCCATACAGGCTAATATATTATAAGCACAATTAGGTCCTTCGTCTCTCTTTTCTTCACTTACTACCGTGGAAACTCCGGGTTCTACATGGTCGGCCTCCCAACCGAAGGCTTTATCTCCAACTTTGATATTATAAGTTATGCCACCTACCCCAGGCACTACCACCGGTTTGCCGTCATAAGTAATCCTATAGGGTCCTCTCCTTACCGGATAACTCACTCTCCCCTGAACAGAAATCATTACTAATTTGTCTTTGTTGGTTCTTAACATAAATTTCGCCGCCTTTCTTAACTTTTTTTAAATTTTTTTAAGATATTTTTCTATAATATTCTACAATAGATAATAAGCATAAGAATATAATACCACTCACATCTGCTTTATTCCACGGGATATTTAAGCATATTTTCCCCTCTGTGTTCGCTCTTAATCCCCGATAAGCCAAATATTCCCAGTATTATTATGCCAAATCCGGCTATCTGATAAAAGTTAGGGACTTCTTTTAATATAAATCGGGCTAACGCAATAGAAAAAGTCGGATACACCGAAACCAGAGTGGTGGCTTTGGATAAATTTAATCTCTTGATAGCTTCATACCAGATAGAATAGTGTAAAGCAAAACCGATAATCCCTTGAAATAATAATATCAACAAAACACCCTTAACTCCCAATTTATCATACTGGTTCATTCCCTTTGCACTGCTAATGATAAATAGAAATACCCCTCCATATAAGGTTCTTGCTGTAGCTATTAACGTCGGGGTAATCTCTTTATGGGCAGTCATCAATCTCTTGCTGAAAAAATGAGCTATCTGCCAGCAAAGTGGGGTCAATAAGACTAATAAATCCCCCCAATTAAAAATAAACTCTACCCTGTATACTACCACCAAAGTTCCCAACATAATTATAAAAGTAAAAAATATTTGTTTTAAAGTAATTTTCTCATTTAATAATATGTAGCCGATAAAGATGGCATATAATGGTTCTATTACTAATAAAATAGAGGAATTAATCCCGCTGGTCAGGGTAACTCCAAAGAAGAAACAGATATTAGAAAGGGTAATGCCAAAAAAACCGATTAGTAAAAGGTGAAAAAAATATTTTTTATCAAATAATGTTCTCCAGTTCCCTTTTAGGGCAGCTAATACAAAAAGGAAGATACCAGCTATTAGACTGCTGAAGGTGGCAAAAAACAGAGGGTGGATTAAGCTTACTCCGTATTTAATGACAATGGGTAAAGCTCCGGCTATAAAAATAGTAATAATAACAAAAATTATTCCTTCTTTTTCTTTCTTTTCCAATATATTTACTCCAATTAAATTAGTCGTTAGTGAATAGTGAATGGTATTTAGTATGCTAAAAACTTAAAGCAAAAAGCGTAATTTAAAACTCAAAACCGTTTTCGTATATCGTATATCGTATATCGTATTGCGTATCGCGACTATTAGCGTACAGCATGTAACTTTTATGTAGGGGGCGGATTCATCCGCCCCGAAGCCATCAATCATTAATTATTACTATTTTATTCACGAGATACGAATTAGGCTTCTGGCTTCTAACTCCCAGTTCTTATTTTCTTCACTATATACTCTATGCTACATACTATATACTATTTCATATTTCCCCGGGGGAAATTTTCCCCAGCTCTTTCCCGTCTAAATCTAATTTAATCGTCCCAAACTTTAGGCTGAAAACTTTGGATAAATCTTTTTCCTCTAAGGGAGCAAAAACAATAAATATTTTTCTTTTAAAATCACACTCTTGGATAATACCTAAACTTACCACAAACCCTTGTAGGTTATCAAGAGAAACCAATAAATTTTTAAATTTATCTTCTTCGGTTATAATTAATTTTTCTACGTTAAATTTCTTCTTTGCATGGAAGAATCCACTTAATCTTTTAAATAATTCTTCTTTTGTAATTATAAATATACCTTCTGACGTCTTCTCAGCATAAATTATCTCAGTCATTAAAGTTTTTTCTAAAAAAGAGAGGTCTTCCTCACTTAAACCAATACCTGAACAATAATGGCTTCCCTTAATATTCAAATTTGCTAAATTAATTCCCAAAGAAGAGGCTTTTTTAAAATATTTTCTAAACTTTTCTTCTCTTGCCTCCCGGCGCTGAAAATAAGTCTTTCTTTTTACTTCAGTATAAGGAGATAAACGATGAATAACGATTCCATCGGTTAAATTAATGTTTTTTAAAATGTGTTCGAGTTCATCCTCTCTTTGTAAGGCAATAATATGAGAAGGAGAAATTACATCAATCATATTTTCTTTTAAAGTGCTGCCGGAATTCCCTTTTACTAATCCGGTAGTATCAACGATTATTATTTCTGCCCCTTTCTTCTTACCTTCATCAATCAACTTTTTAGTTCCACAAATGGTGGGTAAAAAATAATTAAGGGGAGAGGTTGAACCTATAAAATATAAGCTATCTGTTGAGAACTCTTTTAAGCTCTTTGTCGGCTTATTAATTAATACCATGCCCATAGTAGTAGGTGGTCCTAAGTCAGATTGCCCCATATCCACATCAACAATTCCGACTTTCCGTCCGTGTTTAGCCCAAAAATTAGCAAATAATAAAGTGCAGATACTTTTGCCGGTATCGGTTGCCCCTAATATTAATACTACTCCTCTATCTTTTAAAATTATGTTAGCTATCTCGATCCAATCTCCAGGCATAAAATATTCATTTACTAATTTTTCCTTTTTCATCTTTTACCTCAGTTTATTTCAGTTTATTATGGTGGGCTCAACAAATTAGTCGTTAGTATTAAATACAAAATACAAAACTAGTTTTTCGTTTTTAGATAGAAACGATCCGTTTTCAGTTTGCGGTTTTAAGTTATTAATCTACCCCATTTTATGAGATTGCTTCGTCACTTCGTTCCTCGCAATGACATAAAGGTAAGCCTTGTAAGCTATCAATTATTAATTATTACTATTTCATTCACACGATACGAGATACGAATTTAGATATAATAGACAGGTGAGACGCCTGTCCTACGGTTTTTTGTAGATCATTAGGGCGTATGCAATACGCCCCTACTTCTGGCTTCCGAATACTGGCTTCTTTTTTCTTCTTTCTTCACTATATACTCTATGCTACATACGATATACTCGATACTATATAATTAATATATTCTACATTTGTTTCAAAATTCCTGCTATTTTATAAAAATTGTGTTATAATTATTTTAAAGATAAGAATTTTTTCTTTTTCCTTCTAACTTTCTCCCAACAGGGGAAAGGGGAGATGAATATGAAAAAAAGAACAATTATCTTCTTTCTTATTTTAATATTTATTTTCTTTTACTCTCTGAAAGAAAATTGCGCTACTTCTAAGCCATCTATCTATCTTCTCCAGCTAAATGGTATTATAAACCCTATTACCTCTCAATATGTAGTTAGTGGGATCGAAGATGCTGAGGCAGAAGAGGCAGAATGTTTAATCCTACAATTAGATACGCCAGGGGGACTGGATACCTCGATGAGAGATATTATAAAAAAGATGTTAAATTCCACTATCCCCATAATAGTCTATGTCTCTCCTTCAGGTGGTAGAGCGGCCTCAGCTGGAGTATTTATCACTTTGGCCAGCAATATTGCTGTTATGGCTCCGGGAACTAATATCGGAGCTGCCCATCCAGTAGCTATAAGTGAGGAAGAGATTGATGAGGAAATGAAAGCCAAAATGGAAAATGATGCCGCAGCATATATTAAGACAATTGCTGAAAAGAGGGGAAGAAATACCCAGTGGGCGGAAAAGGCAGTAAGAGAAAGTGTATCTATTACTGAACAGGAAGCTATCGAAATAGGAGTAATAGAATTTATCGCTGATGATGTAGATGAATTAATAAAAATTATTAATGGGGTAAGAGTAACCACAGTAAGTGGGGAAAAAGTACTTAATACCAAAGATGCAGAAATAATTCCGGTAAAGATGAGCTATAAAGACTTATTTCTCCATTCCTTAACCAATCCTAATATAGCCTACATCTTATTATTCTTAGGAATTTATGGCATCCTGGGTGAATTTAGTAACCCCGGTTCTTTCTTCCCGGGAATTGTAGGAGGAATATCTCTTATCTTAGCCTTTGTAGCTTTCCAGAGTATACCTATAAATTATGGTGGACTTATCCTGATAATATTCGGGATTGTACTCTTCGTTTTAGAAGTATATACTCCTACTTTTGGAGTTCTTACTGCCGGTGGGGTTACCTCACTTGTTTTAGGTTCATTTATGTTACCTAAATCCACAGCTCCTTTTTTAAGGATTTCTTTGGGATTAATTATCTCCATGTCTCTTGCCTCCGCAGCCTTCTTTGTCTTTGCTTTAAGCAAAGGTATTAAGATTCAATGGAAAAAACCGGTTACCGGTAGAGAGGGTCTTATGGGAAAAGTAGGAATTACCAAAACTAATCTTACTCCAGAAGGCACCATATTCATTCATGGAGAAAGATGGCAGGCTTCTACTGAAGGTGAAAGAATTAGAGAAGGAGAAGAAGTAGAAGTAATAGAAGTAAAAGGCCTTCAGCTTATAGTCAAAAAATATATTCGAAAGGAGTAAATTGAAATGAATATAATTACCAATCTACAAATGTATTTAGGAATTTTAATAATAATTATTATTATCTTATCTCAGGCTATAAAAATACTGCGAGAATACGAAAGAGGGGTTATCTTCAGATTAGGAAGATTAGTCGGTGCCAAGGGCCCGGGGTTAATTCTTTTAATCCCTATGGTAGATAGAATAGTAAGGATTAGTCTTCGGATTATTACTATGGATGTCCCAGCTCAGGAGGTAATCACCAAAGATACTGTCCCGGTTAAAGTTAATGCGGTAATCTACTTTAGAGTAGTCAATCCAGAAAGTGCAGTGGTAGAAGTGCAAAATTTTGTTAATGCTACTTCACAAATCGCTCAAACTACCTTGCGCAGTGTCTTGGGACAGATGGAATTAGATGAAATATTATCACAGAGAGAAAAGATAAATCAGACCCTGCAAAAAATTGTAGATGAACACACCGGTCCCTGGGGAATTAAGGTTACTGCAGTAGAAACTAAAGATATTGAACTACCAGAAGGTATGAAAAGAGCTATGGCTAAACAAGCTGAAGCTGAAAGAGAAAGAAGAGCAAAGGTAATTCATGCTGAAGGAGAATACCAGGCCTCAGAAAAATTAGTTAAAGCTGCAGATAGAATTGCCAAAGAGCCCATTGCTTTACAACTTAGATATTTACAGACCTTAACTGAGGTGGCTACTGAGAAAAATTCTACTACTCTATTCCCTTTGCCTATCGACCTGATTAAACCTTTTCTGGAAAATTATGGTCAAAAAGAAAGTAAAAAGAAATAAATAAAGGTCATTCCTGAGGAAAGAGGAATGACCTTATACTTATATAAAATAATAACTTACTCTAAGCGGTAACTTTATATACTTTATCACCATGGCGAACTCTATCTTTTACCTTAATTCCTACTCCATCGCCGGTTTTAGCAGAATCTACAGCTTGGTGTTCTATCTGCATAGAATTTATTTTTTGTTCAAAATCAGTAGTATGCCCAATAAAATGAATGGTATCACCCAAACTTAATACTCCGTTGTCAATAACTAAAGCAGCAACACCTATTTTGGCAAAGTAATCAGTCACTTTTCCAACCATCACTTCGGCCATTTTTTTACCCTCCTTTATCTTTATAATTTTTTAATAAGCTCGGGCAAAATACACTAAAGTAGAAGATTCCTTCCCACAATAAATACATTTTCCCGAAGCTTTTTCTTGCTCAAAAGGAATGCATCTTATGCTTGCTTTGGTTTCTTCTTTTATCTTATCTTCACAATCTTTACTTCCACACCAATAAGTCTTGATTAATCCTCTCTGTTTTTCGATAATTTTTTTGAATTCATTATAATCGAAGGTCTCGCGAATATTTTCTTCTAAAAATTTCCTGGCTCGGGTAAAAAGATTTTCTTGAATATTATCCAGTAATTCTTTCACTGTCTCTACTAATTTTTCTTCTTTTACGGCTGTCTTTCCCCCGGTATCTCTTCTCACCAGCATCACCTGGCCCTTAGCCATATCTTTAGGCCCAATCTCCAGTCTTAAAGGAACTCCCCTCATCTCCCACTCGTTAAATTTCCAACCAGGGGTATACCCATCTCGGGTATCAATCTCTACCCGAAAATCTTTCTTTAAAATGGTCCGGATACTCTCGGCTTTCTCTAAAACTTCTTTCTTAGTTTTATCGAACATAATGGGCACTATGATTACCTGAACAGGAGCAACCTTGGGAGGTAATTTTAAGCCCCGTTCATCACCATGCACCATTACCAGTGCTCCGACTAATCTGGTAGTCGTCCCCCAGGAAGTCTGCCAGACATATTTCTCTTTCTGGTCTTCATCTAAAAACTTAATATTAAAGGCTTTAGCAAAATTTTGTCCCAGGTTATGAGAGGTTCCCGCTTGTAAGACTTTTCCATCAGCCATAAGGGCTTCTAAGGTATAAGTATGTAAGGCACCAGCAAATTTTTCTTTTTCAGTCTTTCGTCCTACAATTACCGGGATAGCCAGGTCTTTTTCAATATAATCCCGATAAACCTGATTTAATATTTTTAAGGTCTCTTCTTCTGCCTCTTGCTCGGTCTTGTGGGCAGTATGGCCCTCCTGCCAGAGAAATTCGGTAGTCCTTAAAAACAGACGGGTTACCTTCTCCCAACGCACAATATTCACCCATTGATTTATTAAAATAGGTAAGTCTCTCCAGGATTTAACCCATTTAGAGTATAAACTGCAAATAACTGCTTCAGAAGTTGGTCGTACTGCTAATCTTTCTTCAAGTTTTTGGTTACCTCCATGAGTTACCCAGGCAACCTCGGGAGCAAAACCCTCAACATGTTCTGCTTCTTTTTTTAATAAACTCTCAGGAATAAACAAGGGGAAACAAGCATTCTTATGCCCGGTTTCTTTAATCCTTCTGTCCAGCCCTGCCTGCATATTCTCCCATAGACCATATCCGTAAGGCCTAATTACCATGCAACCTTTTATGGTAGTATAATCAGCCAGTTCAGCTTTTCTTACTACATCCACATACCATTGTGGAAAGTTCTTCTCCTTTGAGGCAATCTCTTTAACAAATTCCATATCTTTCTCCACAGATGTTCCTCCTTTGTTTATTCCTTATCTTATTACAGTCTTATAATATATTTATTAAAGATTTTATCATATTTTAGTATAGTTGTCTAAAATTTAAAAAACATATTGACAGGAGAAACATCTATCCTACTATAAAAAGACGAGATAGAAATATATAATGATAAATCATATTTTAATATAATTATCTGAATTTTTACTAAAATAAGGAAATATGATGTTGGTTATTACTGTTGTTTTATAGCTTGGCTTTCTGAACAGCGGCTTTAGCCAAAACTTGGGTCGGGTCTATTAGCGGTACCGAGATATCTCCCTCTTTTAGGATTAGAGGAATTTCAGTACAGCCAGCAATTATTGATTCTGCTCCCTTATCGATCAGTTTTTGAGCAATTTTCAAAATATTTTTTTTAATCTCTTTAGATAAATTTCCTGCTTTTACTGCATAGATTACTTTCATAACTTTTTCCTTATCCTTCTCTTCGGGAGAGATGACCTCGATATTAAATTTTTTAAAGTGTTGATGATAAATTTTTGTCTTGTAAACACCTGCTGAAGCTAAAAGCCCTACTTTTTGTATCGGGGAAATTTTTTTCCGGGTCTCTTTAGCAGTTTCTTCAATCATATTCAATATCGGTATTTTGACACTTTCTCGAATGGAGGGGAGGAAATAATGAGCGGTATTGCAGGGAATAATTATAAAATCTGCTCCTGCTTTCTCTAAGTTTTGAGCGGTCTCTCGTAAAGCCGGAATAGGGTCTTCCCCCTTTCCTAAGATAGCGGCAGTACGATCTGGTATCTTGGGGTTATTATCAATAATTATCCTTAAATGATCCTGGTCCTTTTCTGCGGGAGTAAATTTAATTATCTTATAAAATAAGTCTATAGTGGCCTCGGGCCCCATTCCACCTAAAATTCCGATAATCTTTTCTGGCATTTCTGATTTTACTTCCTTTTTACCACATTATATGGGTTTGCTCTTATTTTAAAACCAATATATTATACTACAAAAATACAAAAAATACTTCTTTTTCTAAAATATTTTTACTATTTGGTTTTCCATAATTTTATAAAACCTTTTCTTTTTGTATTTTTTAATATAAAATAGATAAAAATGTAGGGGTTCAATTCATCGAACCCGCAATAATTTAGAATGTCATTGCGAGGAATGTTAGTGACGAAGTAATCTCAATGCCGAGATTGCCACGCTCCGATAAATCGGAGCTCGCAATGACAAAAATGCCTATTTCTCGGGTCGGATAAATCCAACCCCTACCCCTAATACTAATAGTATGAGCGGGTAGAATGTGGCTTATTTATTCATATCGAATATATTTTAGAATATTAAAAAATTATTAATAGGCTTTCAGAAAACTCGCTCTTTAAAAATTAAATATTAGGAAGGAAAGATTTTACAAAACGAATCTTATCTTTGTTACCTGTCTTAGCAGCAG
>LDZT01006973.1_pt1 | contig 24595 bp, 20 predicted proteins | sample 615521 | NCBI WGS metagenome assembly LDZT01 (sample SAMN03408292, study PRJNA278302) | terrestrial metagenome | isolation source: oil reservoir sample SB1 | place: USA: Alaska, North Slope, Schrader Bluff formation | collected 2011-09
ACCGGTCATGATATTTGACCCGCCGATCGAGTTCAAACCGCTCATCCCGAACCTCGCGTTCATAACGAACAAGAAACAGTGGTCAGGGCACATACGGGGCCAGGCGATGCGAACCATACCGGAAGAGGACTACCGGTTGATAATGAGCCAGGGGTAGAGGAGGATTATGGTATGACCAGCATCACCGGCGTCACATTCCCCGTCCCAAAGCACCTGATGCCCCGGTTCTTCTCGGCGGGAAAGACCGTCTTCATCAAGCCCGCCACCGTATACAGGGAACTCAGGAGCGGGATGAAACTTGTCTTCTACCAGTCCCGCGAAGATACCGGCTACGTCGGCGAGGCCACGATCAGGCGGATCATCCTGAACGACGATCCGTTCGCGTTCTTTGAGACCTTCGGGGACGCGGTCTTCCTGACGCCTGAAGAGACCCGGGCCTACGTCGAGAACCAGAAACGGTGGCAGAGTGGCCGCGTCCGGGAGGGAGAGACCAGGAAGAGACCCTGGATGGCTCTTGAACTCGAGGATATCACGAAATACGATACGGCGAAGAAGCCGGAACGGTTCGTCCCGGTCGGCGGGAGATACCTGCGAGGGTGAGACCCGTGGGTGACATCCGCATCTTTTGCATCGACGGGGCAGAACCCCGTGAACTCAAAGGGTCGTCTGTTGCACTTGAGAAGTTGCTCCAGAACAGCATTGAGTACGAGATCGGGGCGGTGCGGACGTCTTACAATCTTATCAAACACTAGGAGGAGGAAGAATGGTAACCGGAATTACAACTTTTCAGAGCACAAAGATCTTCCTTAATGACATTCTTAAGGGGATCAACGAACGCAAGATTCAACTTCCCGACTTCCAGCGGGGATGGGTCTGGGATGACTATCGGATCCAGAGTCTGCTATCAAGCGTCTCCCTTTCGTTTCCCATCGGGACCGTGATGTTACTTCAGACAGGAAATACCGAATACCGGTTCAAACCGCGACCGATCGAAGGGTTGCCCTCTGGACCGGTCGTCGCGCCCGAACAGTTGATACTCGACGGCCAGCAGCGGCAGTGAAAGAGGCCCTGTTTTCCGGAAGACGCCTTGAGGAACTGAGAATTCGCCTGAGTGCGGCCTACAAAGGTATATTTGCACTGCTAATGCGCGACGGGTGCGAGGACTTTCGGTCAGGCCAGCCGATTGATATTACAAACTACTACGATGAGAATGTCGATATCCATCATATATTCCCCAGGAAATGGTGTAGCGACAATCTCGGCGGGCCGGAACTCTCCAGGCACAGGATGGCTGTGGAGAGTATCATCAATAAAACACCGCTCTCTGCCCGCACCAACCGTATGATCGGAGAGAGTGCTCCAAGCGTCTATCTGCGGCGTATCGAGAAGAATGAAGGTATCACGTCAGAGCGTCTGGACCAGATCCTGCGAACACACGTTATAGACCCAGAGGCGCTCCGAAACGACGATTTCTGGACATTCTATAACCTGCGATACGAGGCGATCCTTGATCGGATCGAGGCGGCGATGGGAAAAACGGTGATCCGCAGGGATGCAGAACATGTATGACGATGGATCATGGCAAAAGGTCACCGAACCCCTCGGCCATGGGAGCGGTGTTCCCATACACCCTGACCGCCCTGGGCGAGGAGATGTGGGACGGCTGCCGCGTGATCCTTTCGGGATGAGACCGGCGCCTTTTGCGAGACGGCTGATGCATGTGCTCACCTTCTTTGGTGATCTGGTGGCTCGGTCGTAGACGTAGGGTTTGTTCTGGATATACTTGATCTCCAGGCACTTCTCACCCTTCCGGCGCTGCTCTTTCAGCCAGGGTGAACTCAGTCTTCCATATGAAATGATGCAACTCACTTTGCGAACCCTCCAGCACAGTAGCACATAATTATATTTATATATCAAAAATCGCATCGCCGCCGGGAGTGCTCTCGCCAAAACCCGCCCCCGCGTCTACTACTCAATGGGCTACCCGCTCTTCGCCCTGAACGCGGAGCGGTTCGAGACCAACCTGGTGGAGGCGGCGGGAGGGATCTGCGTCAACAAGCGCCTGAAGCGGAAAGGAAAGCCCGGGGTCAACATCACCGTCGACGAATTAAACGAGCTCAATCCAGAATACATGTTCATCTCGGGGTTCCTCTCCTCACCGGCGTCCGACTATCTCCACTACTGCACCGAGCATGGGATTGCGGGCGACGCCGTCGGAGCAGGGAGAGTCTACAATGTGCCTGCAGGATGGGATTTCGGCAGCCCCCGGTGGATCCTGGGGTTCATGTTCCTCGCAACCACCCTCCACCCGGAGATCTTTTCATTCGACCTGGAAGAAGAACAGCGGGAATTTTACAGGAGGTTCTACGGTATTACCGGCGATAAGTTCGTCGCGAACCGCGATTTTTCCCGGCCGGTGGTTGGTGCGCCGGAGGATGAGTGATCCTCCGTTCCACGAACCCTTTCAGTCATACCGGATCTTCAGGCCGACGCCGACCTCATGCAGGGGTGCGGCGTGCGCAAGCGCGATTGCTGCCCGAAATCCGGTGCAATGGCAGGCGTGGACGAAATAACGGCATGTGGCCAGGATCTGTTCAACGGGCGAACTGAGGAGATGGAACCCACCGGTCAACTACCCCCCGCTTGCGCAGGGGGTTTGCCCATTCGAGATGACATCGGCCACGCGTTCCTCCCCGGTAACCGCGCGCGCCTGCACGATGGTGCTGCAGATTCCCGGGTGGGCACACCCGGCGATGACCGCCGGCCCGCGATCGGTCAGGCACCCATCGGCCGCCCCTGGGGGTCTCTCCCACCGTCTGCCTGCCGCCGGCCCCCTGAAATTCCGAAATGCCATCTGCCTGGCGCAAACTCGACCAGCACGTCCACGCCGCTCCTCTCCGCGGGCTGCGGACCCGAAAATACCGATCCTTGCGACGCCGAACCGCTCCCGGAGCAGCGGGAGCACTTCTTCGAGCTTCGCGACGAACTCGCTCTTCTTCTCCCGGCGCACCTTGACTGCCACGGGTACTCTCCTCCTGATCGTACCTGGGGTGAGAAGATGATGAACGTTGTCGTCCGCGGCTCTGGCCTACAGGGTGAACGAATTCCAGATTCTATGCTTCTTCTGCAATCATCTCCCTGATCAACCAGAACCGCCCGGGTGGCTGCGGGTGCCGCGGGGGCTCTGTCCCCGTGCCCCCATGTTTCTGGATCGGAAACATTTTGTTTCCAGAACGGAAACATTCTCTTCACGAGGCGGAAACAACATGGGAAAACCGGTGTTAACCGAACTCTTCAAGACCGAGGAAAGGATACGCATCCTCCGGCATGTTGCCGGGCAACGTCAGGTAACAACAACTGCAGTTGCCGGGGCGACCGGGACCTCAAAACCTCTTGTCTCACGCTACCTGCGCCTGCTTGTCAAAGGCGGCTTTTGTACGCAGCGTGGTCGGGCATACACCTGGAATGAGAACGCCCGAAGTCTGGCAGTGAAACGCCTGCTTAACATCGACCTCCTTGCGGCATCGGTTCCGCTCCCGGAATGGGCCAGGGGGATAGGTATCTACGGGAGCTATGCGGAGGGGACGAACACGGCCGACAGCGACCTTGACCTCTGGGTGCTCGTTGATGAGTATACACCCGATCTCGAGATCCTTGCAGCGAGAGTCGAGAAAGACGCGAGTGCGGCAGCAGGGACCGAGGCAAACCTGCTCATCCTCACCCCGGAGAGGCTGTCTGACCTGAGAGAGACCGATCAACCGTTCTACACCAATCTCATCCGGTCAAGCGTAACCCTTGGGGGTGCCTCCATTGACAACGCTTGAGGATTGCTTCAGGGAGAGGATGCTCCGCAGGGTCACACCTTCCGCGGAGAAAGCCAAAGAATCGTTGAGCCTCGCCCAATCGTATCTTGACGAGGCACGGCAGATTGCCGGTATCGGTGCGAGGCGGATGAGCCTGACCGGGGCATATATGGCATGGTTCCACGCTGCCCGTGCAGTGCTCTTCCGTGACGGTATCCGCGAGAAGAGCCATTATTGCATCGAATTGTACCTCAACCACTATGCGCAGTCAGGGGATCTCGAAGAGGAGTGGGTGCTGATGTTTGGCAGGCTGAGAACACAGCGCCATGAGAGCCAGTATTCGTTCGGCCCGGCGCCGACCGATGCTGAGGTTTTAGCCGCCATCGAGCATGCCGGTCAGTTCATCGAGAGAATACGGCGCTTGCTCTCTGAGACGCGCAGAAGGGAATGGGATGGGAGATGAACGAGGAGAACAGGATCACGCTTCACACCAGACTACCTCCCGCTCCACGTACTGGTCAGAATGAGGGGAGACCGCCGACGGTGACAGGAACCACTCCGGCCCGAAGAGATCCTCAAGACAGCATGCCGGCGAGTGACCCGGGGACACGCTCCTTTGCCCGGCGGTTGCACGGGATGCCGCGGATCCTTTTTGGGTGGAACCGGCGGCGAGCCGGATGGGGGGTCCGTGAGTCGTGCCGCCTGCGGGGGGCGAGCCTCTCCGTGGTCCCCCCCCAAATGTCCACTGCCCGGTAAACAGGGGTTCATGAGGGTCCGATAATTCGGAATCGATGCAAGACTGAATTGTTACTTCTCCTCCTTGCGTAAAACCAGGAACGAGTTCATTATTGTGTGATAGGGCATATCCTCCAGGAGACCGGCCTTGGCGAGTTCCTTGAGCAGGTTCTCATATCTTCGCGCTGACTCCTCGCTCTTTCGTTCCTCATCGCCGGGGATCTTCGGGTTATACCCATACATGGTCTCAAGGATATCGAGTTGTTCGATGGTTCCGTCTTCCCATATCCGGGCATGTTCATCTCCAAAACGATGAAAGCGGTAGAACTCCAGGTATTCGTGACCGTCGGCCTCCCCGAACACCCAATTAAAGTGAAAGGTTGCAACCTGCATCGACCCGTTCTTCCTCTCCCGCAGGGCTTCCTCAGGTATTGCGAATGTCGCCTGATACATCTCCTCGAAATGACGGTTCATCTCTGTAAACGCCGCACCCATCTTCTCAAGCGAGCCTTTCTCCATACCCGATAAGACTCAGGGTCGCCATATAAACCTAACTCCGGCCTGAGGGGAAAGAACCGCATCTAGAGAGGCTCTGTTGTACCAATGCCTGATCCGATCATCCGCATTAACCCCCACCCCACTCTGAATATTCAAGATCGCAAGATCTTTGTACTTTCAGCGAATACGCTTCAGTATGCCTCTCGTTGACGGTTTTGACGACACCACAATCCTCTCCATCGGTCATCTCGGCATAGTCGCCGGTGCCTACGACTCCCTGCAGATCGCCGACGTGATCGATACCGCTCTCCCGAAGACCCGTCATCACCATCTCAGCCACTCCCAGGTTCTCAAGGCCATGGTTCTCAACGATCTCGGGTTCATCGAACGTCGTCTCTATCTCTTCCCCGACTTCTTTGACGACATCGCCGTTGAACGTCTCCTCGGGGAGGGCATCACGCGCCAACACCTCAACGACGACGTGCTCGGCCGAACCCTGGATGCGATCGCTGCCTATGGCCCAACCGAGTTATTCAACGAGATCGTGGCAAAATGTCTACTCCAAACAGAATTCGGATCACACTGCGTCCATATCGATACCACCAACTTCAGCGTCACAGGGGCGTATGAATCCGACCTCAACATGGGCGAGATCGAGATCACCTACGGCCATCCGAAGGATGGCCGGTGGGACCTCAAGCGTTTTGTCCTCGGAATAGCCTCAAACCAGTATGGGGTTCCGCTCTTCCTCCAGACATTCTCCGGCAACGAATCCGACAAAGAGACCATCCTCACGATCATCAAGCAACTCAAAGAAAACCTGAAATCTGCCGAAAAAGTCTACCATGTGGCCGATTCTGCGTTTTACACTGCAACCAACCTGCAAAGCCTGGGGCAACACACCTTCTGGATCAGCCGGGTCCCGGCCACGATCAAGGAAGTGCGGGATCTGGTCCGGACAGGAGAACCATTCCTGTCCTGCACCGACGACCGCTACACCTACCAGGAGCATCTCAGTGAGTATGCCGGGGTCCGGCAGAAATGGGTTCTGTACCGGTCAGTTCCGATGTATGAACGTGAGGAGAAGACGTTCGAGAAGAACCTGGCAAAGGACCTGGACCGGGCGCAGACGTCTCTTCGGAAACTCTGTTCCCGGGAGTTTGCCTGTGTCCCGGATGCGCGGATGGCTGCAGAGAAATGGCTGGAACAACATCTGCGATACCGGTTTCGTGACCTCGAGTTCGTCACGATTACCCGGAAACAGGAGAAGAAGCGGGGGAGGCCGAAGAACGGGGAACCGGTCCTTCTCTCCTACAAGATCACGGCAGGGATCGAGCACAACCCCGAGGTTCTTGCCGATGAACGGCGGATCCTGGGGAGGTTTGTCCTGGCGACGAATGACCTGGAACTCTCTGCCGATGAACTGCTCGCGAACTACAAGGGACAGAGTGCGGTGGAGCGTGGTTTTCGGTTCCTGAAAGACAGGTCGTTCCGTGTTTCTGAGGTTTATTTGAAGAAGCCGTCCCGGATCCAGGCACTGGCAATGGTGATGGTACTCTGTCTCTTCATCTATTCGATGACGGAGTTCCGGTTGCGGCGTGAACTGGAACGAACCGGTGAGACGGTGACCAGCCAGACGAAGAAGCAGACCCGGAAGCCGACGCTGAAGTGGGTGTTCTTCCTGTTCCGGCGGGTGCGGGAGTTTGTGATAGTTGTCGAGGATGGGAGGAGGCTGAAACGGGTGACGAACATGAACGAGGAGTTGTGGAAGATCTTACGGCTGCTGAGGAGAGAATACGAAAATTATTACATTTGATGGAGGATCTGCGGAATGTGCGATTAAGTTGTTTTGAGAGATATCAGGACTTATCTTTGAGTTCCTCTCCAAGACGTTGTAACGTTTTTTGTGGATCAATGACCTGATATATTTTCCTTCGACCATCTTCAGGATCGACTTTCTTATGCAACCAGCCAGCTTTTACAAGTTTCGGGAGAATCTGCCCCGTATAACTTTTTGTTTCACCAAGAATTTCCTCTGCGTCCCGAAAGCGGAACTCAGAAACACCCTTTTCAGCATAAATGAGGGCAAACTTTTCAAGAAGATATTTTGGGATACTCTCGACCATTTCCTTTTCTCATTGATTCGAAAGATACTTATATTAATAAGTAGTCTACTTAGTAGTTAGACTATTTAATAAGTGGAGTATATATTATGGCTCGGATATGTGTTCTCGATACATCAACACGAACTATTGAAACTCCGGTTCTTTTCCCTGTTAACAACGCCGGGGAGAGAGGGGAAGGAAACGGTCCAGATTACTGGAAAAAAATACCCGATATGAAAACAATGCTATTGAACGCGTATCTCATACAGAAGAGTCCGATTCTCCAGACACTTATGTCAGAGGGGCTTCACCAACATTATATGCAAGATGGCGTCTTTTTTATCGATAGTGGAGGATTTCAAAACAGAGTACCCGGTCTAAATATCGATCCGGTGGAGATCCTTCGAATCCAAGAAAACATCGGAGCGGACATTGCAACCACTCTAGATATGCCTGTTTTGCCGCAAGAAAATACATTGACACAAAGACATGCCAATTACATTCAAACATGCGTAAAAAATGCCCTCACAAGTTTAAAGAATCGAGAGAGGGAAGACCTGCTTGTTTACGCAAGCATTCAGGGCGGTGACATCCCAACAATGCTAAATACGATCGATTACTTGCAAAAGAGAGGCAAATTTGACGGTTTTGCAATTGGGGGACTTCTGCCAAAGCGTTCGGGTTACAAACATCTGGTTGACATCATATGCGCTGTCCGTAAAAGAATAGGTGACGCCCCACTTCATGTATTCGGACTTGGGGGACCGTCATATATTCCTCTTCTGGTGTACCTTGGTGTTGACACTTTTGATTCTTCATCCTACCTAATGGCTGGTTCGAAAAGAGTGTATTTTGCTCCAGGACAAGGTTCAGTCGATTTTAAAGATATTGGTAAATGCGAATGGCTTCCCTGCGTTTGCCCGGTCTGTAGTTCACATCCTTCTAACGAGATAAGAGAAGACCGCCAGTTAATTGCACTGCATAACTTATGGATGATCTCTTATGAAATTCGTACGTTGAAGATTGCAATTCAAGAGAATTCATTGGAGCAATACCTCGAGTATAGGCTTAAACCTAACCCCCTTATTTATGGGGCATTTCGTTACGCGAAAGGAAAGATCCGAGGTTTTGTATGAGAACGACCATGAGACCAATAAGTTTAGGGAGAGTTATCGAAACGGTCTATTTAAGTGAATTTGAGGGACGTATCAACAATTCCCTTCTCCAGGAAAGGTGTGTTGTTTCACCCCGGAGAGCAAAAGAGATTTTAGACGAAGTTACCCGGATGGGATTGCTCGAGCAGGAATCATCTAATCTATTTCAAACAACGCCACTTGGTAAAGAACTATTGGTAGCAGTGCGCAAAAAAGCATGGGATGAGGTACATCAGATATTACTAAAGTATACCTTCTATTTCGATTTCTATGAAACCCTCTCTCAATATGGCCCAATACAGCCTGAACAGATGCTTTTTTACCTGAAGAACACTTCTTCCTCGTTTAACCGGGCATCAGTAACTGTTTTATGTGATTGGGTTGAGCGACTCAATTCGGCCCAGAGAAACGTGTTTACTAATGTCTACTATCCGGTATATGCGATGACCACTCCAATGCTTCCAGAGTTCCTCCGTGTTTATACCGAATTAAATGCTCGCGCTGGGATCTCGCTACGTCAACGATACGTTGAGATACCTAAGATCCGTGAGGCTGTATGCGAACGACTGAAAATTCGGAGACATGATTTTGATAAAGAGTTTTTACGACTTTACATGAATAACATCGGAACAATTGAACTCAGTGGAGCCCCCATAACAACACACAGCAAGATTACATCAAAACACATAAAGTCACTAATATTTACAGAGATGCCCAACGAGATGATCATGAAGTTGACTTCTGAACGTTATTTAAATGGGATAACGTGCAACTCAAAACAGTATTACTACGTTGCAGTTCACGGGGGAGATATCATTGAATAACCATATCTTCCAATCACAATGTAGGAACTACAACAAGTTTGGACTTCGCGCAAATCCATTTCCGTATGCAGGCGTACCTGACGATGTGCCAAAGATCTACGTTGGACAGGATGAAGCACTCTTAGCCATAAATTCTGTTCTCTCAACCACAATTCTAACAGGTCGTGCAAATCACCTCATACTAACAGGGACTTATGGAAATGGGAAAAGTCATACACTTAAGTACATCCATTCACAGATTTCTACTAAATCCAGCGCATTCGATAGACGACCATGTACGGCGTACATCGCACAACCTGGAGAGACCTTCTTAGACATTTATAGAGACTTCATATATGATCTGGGTTTGAACTTCATCCAAAAACGAGCACAAGAATACATAGGAAAGGTTGCGGTAGATCTGGTAGAACAAGGTATCATCAAAGGGCCCATTGATCCCGCTGATGGGTGGCAAAGTGTGGAAGACGGAGACATTCTTCTCTCTGAGATAGTGCCACATGCTTTTACCAGTCTCTCAAAGCATATTTGCTTCCCAGACTTTGCCCGTGCATTCATTAATATGGCTTATGAAGAGAATTCATTGACATCGTGGGAATGGTTAAGTGGAGAACCGATTGAGTATACCCGAAGAAGGGAGATGAGTATCGCATCGAACATTGATCGTCGTCATGCATCGCGGGCTTTTAATGCACTAAAAAAAACACTTGAAACTCTTAGATATGCTCCTACAATAATGCTTGTCGATGAATTCGAGCACATCGAGAACTTTCCAGTTAGAACAAAACAAGAGGTACTGAATTCGTTTCGGCACTTAATAGACATGAACCCAACAGACTTCTCTCTGATTATTGCGTGTGCGCCAGAAGTGTGGGGGGACATGATGTCGGAATACCACGCATTTTCAGAACGTATTGGAAGGGAAGCCAACCTCAAACCACTAACCACAGAAACGGTCAAGTCACTCATCGTTTCATATCTCAACAGTGAAAGAATCACTCCAAAGATGACACCCGAACCGTTTACAGACGAGTCTATCGAACAGATATTCAAATTAGGAGACGGAAACACACGCCGCATAATCACACTGTGCAGTCAGTCAATGGACCTTTGCATTGATTCGGATTGTGAAATTATTGATTCCAAAGTGCTTCAGAAGGTTACCCGCTGATCAGGTCATTGAAAACTTTTGATTTTCTTTACAGTTGCAACTGGGAACACGTCTTTTTTAAACCATGGATAACGATTTAAGGCTTCTTACCGCTTCATCACGAACTGCTTTTGATCGGTCACCACCCAACAACTGTTGTAGCACAGGAATTGCCTCAGTATATTTTAATTTGACCAGTGCGCGTATGGCCTCGACTCGAATAACCGATCTGGGATTGTGTAGGAGTTTGATTAGTGCAGGCCCGGCCACGGTATCACCTATGTCTCCAAGCGCTATGGTCGCACATCTCTGGATCTCGCCTTTCGGTTCGAGCAAACACCTAATCAGCACAGGTACTGCCCGTGGATCTCGTATCTGCCCAAGGGCCTTTATTGCTGCGATACGATTTTCAAATCGCTTTTGGTCGAGAACTTCAAGTAAAAAAGGCACAGCTTCATGTGAGCCAATAGATCCAAGGGCATGGATGACCTCCACTGACAGGGTGGCCCCAACCCGTCCATACACATTGATTAACGGTTCAACGGCACGTTCATCTCCCAGTTGCGCAAGGAGTTTAATCGCTTCTTTTTGGATATTTGTGTTCGCGGAGGTTGTAAGACTACAGATAGCGAGATCGAAGACGCCTGGAGCATGGAGATGTTTTCTCAAACATCTGAGCGCATTCTGTTTTTCAGTTATTTTTGCGGTCTCTGATGTAATGACAGTGTAGAACTCTGCGATAGTCCCATCCACCGGACACTTTGGGGCTTCCCAGCTCATTGCGGTTGTTCCTTCTTTATCCCGAGTGCCGGATTGACCTGCTCCTATGGAAACCTCCGATATATCGTTGGTTAGTGCATCTGCATCCGAAGCGGGTACTGGAACCGTCTCATGCACTTGGATAAACAGGGAATAAAAGAAATCTTCAGAGATTTTGAGCAACTCTGCATGTTCCGACATGCGGTTACTATATTTGCAGAACCGAGTGAGATCTGAGAGTGCAATCACAGTACTATGCACATCAGTAAGATCAAAAAATCCTTCACTGAATTTTCGGCGAATTTTTTTAATATCTTTGTTGATCTTTTTCCTGGTAAAACGGGGAACGAGCAGCTTTTCTTCTTCGAATAGTTTATTTCGAATCCTATCGTATATCCCTCCATCATTTGGAATGAACAGTGGACCGAGTGCAGATAGTACACAGTTGACATCTTGTTTACTAATGAACTGATCAACTTTATCCCCGCGAATGCTCCAGTACTCAGCAACGATTTCTCGAAAGGCATCCAACCCTTCATCATGTGGAATAAACTGTAGTTGATCTACGTGCTGCACGAGAAGAGTATCAAAATGCAAAAGACTTAACCCAAGTGTAATGTCGAAGATCCGTGCTTCGATGGGGATAGGCAATAACGTATATTGAACATTACTACCCTTACCATTTCGCTGGGCCCGCCCCACTCTGCGTGGCACAAATCCCTCGGCAACTAACACTGGATCTCTCATAGCGATCAGAAGAGGTTCACGAATGTCTTCTTTCGCGATACCATATCTCCTTGAAAGTTCATCAACAGTCCATGAAGTTGTCTTTAAGTCGTCAATAATTAACTCATATATTGGTTTCTCCAATACACGATAACTCTCAAGCGCACTTACTTGCTCAGGTAAGACGAGTCGGTTGTTGGACACTAATTGTCGATTATACGCTAGTTTTCGCAAATCCTGCATGTCTTTGATCATCTGTTTGAAGTGCTCCTAGATTGAACGGTCTTCGGCGACGATATGACATCACGAAGAATTCTACTCTGAGAGAGCGTGTTTGGTTCACCGATCAGGATAAGGTGCTCCTGTGCTGCCGTGAGTAGAGTATAAAGAACTTTTGGGTCTGTCAGCGGCCACCGAAGAACTCTTTCGTGATTTGCACTGACGAAACTAACAATAACTGTGTTGTATGACTGCCCGCTTATCTGGTGAGGCAACCATACTGGGACATCTGTTACGCCGTGCTCAACAAGCAATGATCGGATCAACGAAGCCTGACTGATATAGGGTGTGAGTACTGCACGGGAGTCCTGGTTCTGGAGGGCAGATACGACGTCTGCAACTTTCTCGGCCTCTGCCCGATTTACTAACATGAGATCCTGTAGCGCCTCGAGAAAACAGGCAGGGATTGTGATCGATACCGTGACGTTCTCACTCTTCCTGGTTGCAGAGCCGATCGCCTCCAACCGCTTGACTATTAACGATCCGGATTTTACAGGAACTGCAGACCCAACGACATAATCGCTGATCTGTTTTCCAGAGAGGGAATTAACGGCAGTCTCAAGGTGTTTGAGATCGATCTCGGTTGTTGGTTCCAGTGAGAGTCTGTATTCTATTGTTGTTGGCTCCATAACGATCGAATATTGAGCGAAGATCTTAGAACCGCTGTCTTCGTGCCCGTGAACAGTCATGAAACAAACCGACCCCCCATCTCTATCAGCATCGATGCTGACTTGGGCCCGCCGCAATGCTTCCGTAATCTGATTGGGAAGGTGGTGGAAATGCTCTGAGAAAACAGCATATTCCCTCGACTCAAAGAAAGCATCAAATCGGATTAACTTTTCAAGCGTGCTGACACCAAGTCCTGCATCACGTGCTTCCTGACTCTTTAACGGAAATGCTACGCGATTTGCATCACCAACGAGGATACTCTGCTCTGCAAAAGACTGAATGTAATGGTTAAGTGGTTCAAAGATCTGTTCTGCACCATCTACAAGGACTAGATCAAAGTAGCATCTTCTATCAGGATCTCTCAGCAACTCGAAGAATCGTGATTGAAGCATGAAATGTTGGTCTGTAAGAATAATCGGTGAGAGGTGAATCCGTTCTTCTATCTCTTCGACGGTTTGTTGGTTGCCGATCTCCCATGATCCAGGTTCTTCAGCGAACCCGGTTTCTTTGTTGATAACAAGGAGGTGGTGCCGTTTCTTAAATTTCTGCACAAACTCCTCAACCTCCCATGCATTTCTCAGAATAACAAGAGTACGTTTCCCCGAAGGCATAGATGCAACTATATCAACAGTACATTCAACCTCAGAATGATGAGCAGGTATCTGAACAGCAATAACCCTTGCACTTTCTAGCGCGGCAATTACATTATCTTTATTGTAGCGTGAGATGCGGCATTCGGGAAGAAGTCCTCTCTTATGATAGGAGAGAGTCACCGTTTTTTGGGATCTTTGGATGAAATCAATGACTCCGAGAAGTTTTCGGAAGATGTTGATTTCCGCGTAATCTTTTACTAGTATATATTGGTTCTCCGGCTTCAGAAATTCAGCGGGGAGGGAAGCCAGAGGGGCAAGTTCGATTGTTGTTAGGCCTATGGCATGCACCACAACGCGGAATGAATAGGCCCCGTCGGCAGTCCGTAGCATAGCGTAATCACCAAGAGCAACATCAAGGTACGGAAGTGCTGACGCGGATGTCAGGTACAGTATGTCATTTTCGTATCGACTTAATCTAAGACCTGCCGCTTGTTGCCCAGTTAAGGAACGCTGTTCTGTAGGGAGCGCTCGCAGGAGTGCCCCAAGGGCATACAGAAGTGAATGCTCGGCCATTATTGCATTCCGAATCTTGTTAAAGTAATCGATCTCATTGATATCAAAGTACATCAGTTTGGTAGGACACGAGTCCACGAGTAGACATCTGGTGGTTACAGTGCCATCCTCATCCGATTCATAACAGTTCCAAAACCGCTCTGTCTGGCAGTAATACTGACACGGTGGGAGATTTCTTGAAAGTGCATGGCCTGGGTGGCGCTGGTGAGAACATTCGCTACACCACTTGCTGTATGTGGTTGGCAGTTGCATCCCTTTACGCTGCAAGAGGACTTTGTTCCGTGCTTTTATGATCTGATCGATATCCGAGTCGTTCAGCGTTATCTTATGTAAATGACGAAAATCACCATCTGACTCATCATACTGTGTGGGTTGTGTGTAAAAGAGGTATCCAGTGCGGTTTCCTGAGTCGAGATACGAGGCAAAGAGATATACATGGAGTTGCATCGTATGCTCAGGCCTAACCATCCGCGACGTTTTCACTTCGACTGGGCAGTTGTCGATGAGGAGATCAATAATCCCACCAAGACCGTATACATTGTTAATCTGTACTTCACTCTGGACATCTTTCCCGGAGATGAAGGAGGAAAACTCTTCTTGGTATAGAAGGGTAGCGAGATGGTGAAAGACATCTTTTTCAATTGATGCAAGGGGGACACCGGCAATAAGGTGTAGCGTTGCATCTAGCCGAAATTCCGTCTGGATCGCTTCATGTATTCTATCCCATAGGATACGTTCTCGTTCTGCCGGGGGTTGAGTGCTGAGTAAACTGTATGATCCGTCACAGAGCATAGCAGCGAGGATGTGATGGACAAGGTTACCACGCGTAATATATTTGTCCGGGTATTTCAGGATGCTATGCTTGACATTTTTGACGTAATCGAGATAGTACCTCCTCGAGCACGTCTGGACACTAACGATCTCTCTTGGCCCGACAGAAACGGACGGTGCAGGAAGAAGTATTCGCTCAACATTGATCCAGATTGTCTGTCCCTTACGATAGACATAACCCTCAAAGAAAACCTCTTCACCGGGGGCGAACAAGCGTTTAAGGGCTCTTTCTTCTGGATCTTTACTGTCGAAGAGAGCCCAGAGCATCGGCGAAGTTGGAGGGCATGGAATCCATTCGGGAACTATACGCCAAACGGTAAGTTTTACTTCAATTTCCGGTGGAGATTCAAGATCAAGAATGTATTTCAAGCCACCGCTGGCAGGCGAGTAATATGGCACGGATGCAAGGGTTGCGATGCTCTGAATGATCTTTCTATCATATTTTGCTGGATTTGCATACAGATCGGCAGAGTCAACATACTTACTCATATCACTGAACCTCCAGAAGTCGTGCCAAGAGGCGTTTATTGAGTAAAGCCGATCCGAGCGGATCTTGCCCATATGAGGACGATATCTCGATGCATTCCGGACATCCGTTGATGCATGTAGGCATCATCTCCTCTATCCGGGCAACTAACTCACTGAGGTCACCTTTTTTCCGTGTACGATACTTCTCAAAGACTGCAGCCGCCCTGGGGTCGTAGAACGTATCCCCGCAACAATAAAGCAGAAGGTCAATTGTGGTTGGAGTCCGACGGAGTTTTTCGAGAAGAACTACATATCCCCGAATAAGTTCAGAGTAGAATGCTGCAATATCTTCTGATGCCACCAATCTTTTTATATCGATTTTACAGAATGTAAGAAGATCTTCCCTTTTCTTTGTATGTAAATCAAACCCATACTGTCTCTCGATCTCCTCTAAAGCGAGACGGAGAATGGAAACCTGATCCGATTCCGACCCGTTGAATCCTGCAACAAGAAACTCAGGTTCATACGCAAGAAAAAGATGATGTATAACCAATTCCGTGAGGTTAATATCACACAAAAGGCTCCGCTCCAACGTTCTGCGAACATCAAATAGATCTGGAGAAAGACCCTGAAATTTTCTGAAAAGTTCTTTTGCAATGCCAGATCCTCCTTGATAGCGATCATACGCATAAAAGAACATAGTATCTCCATTAGATTCATGCCAGTAATTCAACCCCTCTCCTGCAGATCCAAAGAACTGTTGTAACCAGGCTATGACTGCTTTCTCCAACGTTGTATAAAGAACCCGGTTGCAGAAACTTTTCAGGTATTCTGTATCAAATGCACGATGAAAGATCTCTTTAAAAAGGACCTGATTTTCTGTTATAAGATCGATCAGGTCATCTATCCCGGCAGGATCATACCCCGCTAATCGTAATCTAGTCTCACTTGTATTAGGAATTAATTCTTGTAAAATCAATTTGAACTCAGGCATTTCTTGCTCGAAGAACTTTTCGAGGCTTGTTGCCCGCTCGGTCCAATTTATCCAGTAGTCAACTGCGATCAAGAGTTGGTAAAGCTTATCAATGTCATAGGTGCTTTGAAGGGGGGTCTGCCGGTAAAGGACCGATTCATAAAGTTGTAAAAGAACGTATTGCATCCTGAGATCATTCTGTAGAACGCTGTTGTCCTGTAGGGTACCTAATATTTTCTCACAAAGTTGCTTGAGGGAGAACTCAATCCTCGTAGCTTGTGAAACCTGCTCAGATCCAATAAGTGCATAAGCGTCATCATCATCGTGATAAAACCGTATCAAGCGGGTAAGAGTGGTTGTGGTTTTTCCAAAAATATGGATACAATTTGCATAATAGCAACGTGTGAGGACAAATGTCTCTAGGTAGTTTATCTTTTTTATCAGACTATCTTTGGGGAACTCTATCGAAGGTTCACTGGTTTCCCCATCATCTGTCATAATATTAATGTGGAGTGGCGTTGAGAGTGGATCCCGCACAACCTCGATAGCCCCGGTATCAGCATGATGATGAATGATGTGCCGTTCTTCGTCCCAGTAATACTTGACATGTTCAGGCAACTTCTCAACATAAACGTGATCGGGGAAATAAATCTTTGTTCTCTCAACTGGGATATTCAGCGGTGAAAAGGTCTCTGATTCTGTATAAACTTGACCGAGTGGTATCGACTTTTCAAATTGGAATGTCAAACCTATGTTTGCGCACACGGGTTGCCTTTCGCTTGGCGCCCAGACTGCCCTGTAGTGTTGAAATTCCCAACGTTTTTTATAACCACCCGGCAGGAAATTTGCAAGAATAAATTCTTTAGTTTCAAAACCTTCACTTTTTACCCTTCCACCAGTTTGATCATAAATCTCGATGTTCCCTCCAACAGGGATTGGAACAAATGTTTTTGGAACACAATACGGTTTAACGACGCACGGATCAATTGCAAAGAGATCTGGTGGATGGAAGAATGGATGTAGGTTGGATCTGCGTTGCAGCGATTCCCAATAGTCCCGGGCCCTAACCGCTCGCTCATAGTTACGTCTTTGATCGGAATCGACCATTCAATCAATCACCATCCAAGTCGTATACGATTCGATGCAAACTTTTAACGATTTCATCAACGTTTGTTTTATTTTTACGGAACCTAACCATATTACAATACTTACTTGTAGGATCTTCTGCCAGTAGTGGTTTAGAGCATGAGACAAAATACTGTTTGATCTGTTGGATCTCGTCTTTCGCTACCTCATATGGTAGGTTAAATGTCTTACAGATATCTGCGAGCAGGTTTTCTTCACTTTGTTCGATAAGATTTAACGTCTCTTCAATATCTACCTGGTAGTAGACCTGATCAAGGACATCGATTGCATAACGTGTGCTAATGTAGTCATAGGTAAATGACGTGATATGCATCGCTTTGATGTAACGGTTCTCCGGGTCAAGAGGGATCTCAAGTTTGCTATCATTGGGATTAGTAAGAATTGAGGTGTGATGAAAATAAAAACAATCAATTGGGCGTGATCCAAGCACCACGACCGCGATAGGCATATCAGCAGGTGATCGCCCACCCCGACCAATGCGCTGGATGAACCCTGGAATGTTCATTGGAGCCATGTACTGAAAGGTTCCAATAATGCTAGGATGGTCGAAACCAACTTCAAGAGACGATGTTGTAATCATCATGTCCCATTCGTCTGAGTCCGACGGTCTTCCTGCACAATCCTGCGTCGTCCCGGATTTATGAATCTGGATATTCATCGGCCTGTCGTCAGTTTCCTGCATGACCCACCAGCACTCTCCATCGACATATGTCTGGCATCGGTTGATGTATGGATTCGGGGGCAGAGATCTGCATTCAAGATGCGGACATTGAGGGTTTCGGGACGTTTCCAGACGTGCATCAGGTGTCCTTAACTGGTAAAGACGCCGCTTCTGCTCTGCATCACACAATTTTTCCCCTAATCGTTTTATAATGTCGATGGAGTCAACGAATCCAATAACCCGGTTTTTCTCACTTGTCTTCATCATTGTGTGGAAGAAACAGAAGGCAGTCTGGATCATTGCTGAGAGATTTGTAGCAATGGTATAACTTGTCTGCTCTTCTTGAGCGGCATCCGGATTAAGCAGTATCTTCCGCGGATGTGTTGCTTTTACAAATACGATGTATTCACGGCCAATCTCTTCCAGTTCGGTCTCTTCTGGACAGATGATATTGGCATCATCCGTTGAGAAGAGTTTACAACAGAACTCTTTCGATTTACCAATCGTCGCGCTCGAAGCAATAAATATCGGTTCAGAACCGCCGGAATGGCGAATTTTGTGACGAAGTCGGCGAACGAGGTTGGCTACATGCATTCCAGATTGACCCGTATAGATATGAGCTTCATCGAAGACTATGTACTTTGGAAGGATCTGCTTGTTCCAGATGTTATTTTTACCTTCACGGTCCATTAAACGACGATGGAGTGAGTCTGGGGTGGTTATGATGATATCGGCCATTCTATATTTATTCACTACAAAGTCAACCGTGTGTGTTGCATCGTCGCAACAGATGAACCCGTTTGGACTGGCCTGCAGTGATCCGTTGCACCCCCGGTGCGGACACTTTAAAGAGAGGTCATCGACTTTTCCATGATGGATCCCTATCTGGATTGGGCGCTTGATTTTGGTGTTGACTGCATACACGTATTCAATAAGTCTTTGCAACTGATCATTACAGAGATCTATTCGCGGATAGACAAGGATTGCTTTGGTGCCACGCCTCTCCTGTGTCATCAATGTATACAGCAGAATCGGGAAAAGGAAAGCCTCTGTTTTTCCCGAAGCGGTGCTTGATTGAATGATGTACGAGAGAGACTCGGATGAAAACTCTCTGGATATTGCTGCTTGGAATAATGTCTGAAATCCTCTGAGTTGGAAGGACGAAAGTTCTATCTCCGTATGTTTTCGAGCAAATCTACTCTCAACCATTGTTCTGAACCAATTAAGTGAATCTCTTAAATTCTGTGATAAAAAGGGTTGGATGCTTTCATCTATTTGAACAACATTCTTCACCGTCGAAATTGTTCGGACCGCCCGCATCAAAGGGATGTCCCTCCGTGGCCGAAGGCGACTCTTTACCTCTAACTTAACCATATGCGCCAAACCAGGGCTTGATGTATAGTCCCCGTCAAACCTCTGCTTTAAGTATGAAAGGTAGCGAACCAGTTCTGCAATTCTGCTCCTCACACGCTGCCTGTCATAGATATATATGAGGTAATGATCATCAACAAGTTCCTGAATGCAGGTGACAACGATCCAGGTTATAGTCTCGGGTGAGGGTGTTGCCGGTGAACCTTTCATATCGGTGAAAAGGGAAGTCATTAAAGACCCATGGTTATGTATAAAATGGTTAATGACATCCTTGACACCGACGAAGCAGTCATAGTCCCCACGATTGATATCGTCTGCATTTCTGTCCTCAACGTATTTGACAATCTGATACTTGACCGCCTCCTTCTTGTTCCTCACTGCCCCTCCCGTGCAGCAATGAGTCCATATCTTCTGGAGTTCTCCGATACTCGCAAAGTCCACGATCGCTCGCCTCAGTGTCTCTTTTTGATTCGAACCTCAATGGTCTCGATATCTCCACGAACGTAGAGACTTTGGAGCAATTTAAACGCTTCTTCGATGGTATAACTCTCAAGTATTGTATCCAGAGTTACAGCATTCTTGGCTGAAAACTTCTCTATAAATTCATCCTCTGGTGTTTTTATCGTTTCTTCTAGTTTTTTAAGAGCGTCCACGTACTGTGAAAGTTTCATATCTGTAGTAGCAAAGTCCCACCGCCTAAGTGCTTCTTCCGCTTCTTTAACATACAGAAGGGCCTGTGATTCTTTGGGTGCAGACGCTCTGTGTGCTGCAATCATCTGTTCGTAATTCTTGTAGTTGTTCCTCTGTGTTACCAGACTCCCTTGAAGTTTGACCAGTTCGTTATGAATTGACTTAATAACCTGAAGAGCATCTGCATATTTTCCTTCGTTGAAGAGTGGTACGTATTCACGAACTTGTTTATTATTTAGACCAGCAAAATCCTCTGGATATCTGGGGTTGCTGTATCCAAGACTCTTAAGATCCATCATGAGGTTTTCTACTGTACCTTTAAGTTTTTCCACCTGTTTTGCATATGAGATACAGGGCTCCTTGCTCATCTCCCTGTCACCGATCTCATCTGTATTGGTTTTGATGGCTTTATCGAGTTGGCTCAGGTAAACAGTGAGTGCGCTGAAGTTTTCAGCCTTCAGGTTCTCTGATGCCTGATCGAAGAGTTCATCGAGATGAGCCGGCCAATCCGTGTATTCGCTATCGGTGATGATGCACCGCTCAAATGCATCACATATTCTCTCTTTGGTGAGAGCAATTTGCTCTTTATAGTTCGACAGGGTAGATTCATACGATTTCCGCCTATTCTTGATCTCGTTGCTCAATTCCTTTTCGATATTCTTGATATCATCCAGAATATTCTTTGCTTTGATGATATGGTCGCTACCGGGTTCAGGTTCATCGGTGAGCGGTTTGAGACGTCCTTTTAAGGCATTGACCTTTCTACCGTAATCACTTATCGCGATATTCAACCTGCCGGCTTCAGCTAAACGCAATTCAAGTTTGCTTAGTGCATCTTCACACTGATTGATAAGATTATCGAGCTTTTCGGAGTGATCAAGAAGCCTGTAAACGATGGAGTTACCTTCCTTGGCACTGGTGATCATCTCAAGTTTGATCAGCATCTCGATGTACCAATTGAGAAGTTGGATCTCTTCCCCTGGAGAGCATTGCAATATATACTTGCTCTCAAGAAACTCCTTGATCTCATCGAGCGTGGCACCCTTCTTCTTGTAAATGAATCCATAGATCACCTTCCATATGGGATCCTGATCCAGTGATGCAATCTGCCATCGCGCCCCATCTTTTTTGACAAAACGTTGCTTTAAAAGACCATTTAGGGTTTCAGAGTCCAGGTAGGGTGCATCGCATTTTTTCTTCAATTCTGTCAAGGAGTAACTTTGGGTCTGATCTTCTGCCAATTTTTCAATAACTCGCCTGACTCTTGGATCTGTGGGAAAAGGAACTATTTTTTTCAACACGAGTTGCTCAATCCTGTTTGCTACCCCAATGGTGGAAAAAAGTTCTGACGTATTAATTTCATCTATATTTTTCGCATCCGGATTGCCGAGGAGTTTGATTTTCCCCATCAGTTGATCATCACGAATGGGAAGTTTTGAGGTCTCAATGGTCAGGATGCTATCTAAGAAGACCTCTTTCCCTGTTTCTTTGAGATCGCGTCGGAATTTCTGATAGATTGGGTCAATCTCAAGACTGGTAGAATCATACAGGACGACACCGAAAATTGCTTGTTTAGACTCTATTAGGCCGATGAGACCCTTATAGAGCATCTCTGGGAATTCAACCCCTTTAAATGCCGTCAGCGCAAGACTGTAGGCAATGGGCGAGTTTCCGATCCTACAATTCCCAACAATCACCATTTTATCATCATAAACATGCCTTGCCTTGAACTCGGCATTCATCTCCTTCTGCATTACCTTCCAGAATCCTTTAGTCAACTGGTCCTGATATCGCCCAGGATTTGTCATTAAGTCGATTATCTCAGATTCAATATCCTGTTCTGTTTCAGAGCCATATCGCTTACCCTTGAATATATCGTTAATAACTTCAGGGCTTATTGTGTAGAAGGTCTCTCCATCTTGATTAGTTTTACGCTCAAGAATACGAATCCCATGGGTTGGTTTCGTAAGTTCTTCGGCAAACTCTGGGTTGGTAAAGTCATCCTCCGTAACACTTTTTCCTTCACCAATGAGAACTCCCATCAGATTAGTAAAGTCCGCTTCGAGCGCTTCATTCTCTGCCCCAATCTTCTGTCTGATCGAGTCCAAGCGATTCCAATCGAGCACAATTGTCTTATTAAAGAATGACTCATGCTTTGCAAGAATCTGAATTATTCTGCTACCATCAACCTCTTTTTTTCCGCTTAGCTGGGTTTCACGAAGGGCTCTGTTAAATATGGTCAGAATTTCACGCGGATTCCCACCGACATATCTCGTGACAACAGATATGACCTCTTGTTTGATAGGAGAGAGAGAATCGCTCGGAACAACCCGGACACTGTTCAGTCGGTTGAGTATCATCATGGTGGCATCTTTCTCCCGCAGGTTGCCGAGTCGAATAGGCTCTTCTGCAAGGAATCGCTGCCAGAAGGCATCGCCAAGTTTTCGGTCGCCAATCTTTGAAGAGTCAACGGTCGAGATCTTGCTCACGGCCTCCCGCGAAAACCCCATTATAATGTGTAGAGGGGTGCCCTGCAGTTTATTAATCAGGTGGAGTAAACTCTGAATAAAGTATTGTACCATGTCGTTGTTATCCCATTGAGCGATATCTTCCGCTTCATCAACGAGGAGAAATATTCCACGAATATTGTTTATGTTGGCATCAGCCATGACCTTATTGAGATTGTTGATAATATTGTCCCGGAGTTTCTCAGGTGCATATGTGGGCTCCACACTATAGCTCGGCTCTACATCGGGAAGGTCCTCAAGCGTTTCCCGTAGAGCGGGGACATTTTGCTTTAAACCCTCAATGATGTTTTCGTAGAACTTGCGGAAGCTGATGCCCAGATTTCCAAGGTATATTGCAGTGATATCACTACCATACTTGCCGCTAACGATTTCTTCGCGGAGCTTTAGGAGGTGGTGTGTTTTCCCGGTGCCATACTCTCCCATAACGAAGATTCGTTTCTGAAAATTAACTTTTGCAGCAGAGCTTACAAATTCTTCTAATCGTTTGATCTGATCTTCTCTACCATACAATCCGTATCGTAACGCCGATCGTTCATCAGCAATGATCGATTCAAAGGGATTTCCTATCAAACCAAGGTCTTCATACGAAGTTTCAAGCATACAGATTCAACCTCCGTGCAACATCCATATCCATGGAGTACTTCCCGTAACTACCAGTCACAATTAACTGAGGCATGAGCAACCGCACCGCCGAAAAGCTTTTGTCAAAATCATCATAACCCATCTCGTATTTCAAATCAAAGAGATCTCTCATCTCATCAGAACTAACCGTTCCGTCAACCGGGTTTTCATGCTCTTGGTATTCTTCCAAGAGGATCTGCGCAAACATAAGCGGGTGGATGTACTTGATGGAATAGTAGTTATCCTTTAGTTCGATCAGACCTAAAAGAAGCAGAGTTTTCAGGGCAAAGTCAATTGTTGCCTGGTTGAAGGTATGTCCATATACCCGTTTCTTAAGATACTCAGTTCCGACATCCGCCCTACGGGCCCTCCTTTTCTTGGAGATAAATGCCAACATGTCTCGAATTTCGGGGGAAAAGTGGAGGTTATTGGTCTGCAACATAGTGTAGGCCATCTGGAGGTCACCACGTAACTTTACGGCATATAGATCCTTACCTGAGTAGAGATTTATGCCGGTGGTATGTACTGATGAAGTAAGGACGAGGGCGGTGTCATCCCCCTCAACAAACCTGAGGATTTCGCGGATGTAGTAGAGAACATCATTCGTCGCCCCACCCCTTGACTTGACCTGAGCATCTTTATCGGGATTGGTGAAGTTCACAAGATGGTCAAACAATTTCTGCTTAGCGACGGGACCATTCTTTCCGATGAACTCAATTGCAATGAGCATTTGCTGAGGGTTTGCGGTCAACCTTCTCAATATTCATTCTCTCCAGTTCTCTTTCGTAACTAATTAGAGCAACGGTATGTTAAAAACTTTTCAATTACCCACCTGTACACGCTCATTCAAAATTGCACAGAGGGCTCATCCCTTTCCGACCCCCTCAGACTTATACTATCTCTCAACTATCTCTCAATAGTATATAACGATTGTCACTTCTCACCGCTACCGGTAACTTGTATCATTCATATTCATCACAATTGCCCAGTGTGTGATCCTGTCAAGGAGGGCAGCTGTGAGGATCAGGATCATGGAAGATCCTGACCCACTCTGAGAGCATCAAGTTCGATGTGACAATGGTACTGGACGCTTCATGGCGTGATGCCAGGATCTGAAATCAGGCCTCAATGGGAGTGTATTTTTGCAAGGGGAGCGATCTTTGACCCTCAGAGCGCGGATCCAGCGGTAGAATGGGAAAACTCATTCCGACTGTCAACGGCGGCGTAACTTTGTGCACTTTCGGCGGTCTAAAAGTGTACACCTGCTAACCCTCAACGACGTAGTTGAGGGGCGTAGCTATGTTCACTGTGGAGGAATTTCTCATGATCCGCGACTTGCATTATCAGGGGCTGAACATCAGCCAGATCTCCCGGGAGACGGGATATCATCGAAATACAGTGCGAAAATATCTTGCCACCCAAACCATGCCAATACCGGCTT
>LDZT01008710.1_pt1 | contig 24512 bp, 19 predicted proteins | sample 615521 | NCBI WGS metagenome assembly LDZT01 (sample SAMN03408292, study PRJNA278302) | terrestrial metagenome | isolation source: oil reservoir sample SB1 | place: USA: Alaska, North Slope, Schrader Bluff formation | collected 2011-09
TTATTATCGACGGAATCAGAAGTATGGCAGGCAGTTTTGTCAATATACCCAGCCCAATAAACAACCCCACTAAAGAAGCAAGCAAAAATAAGGAGGCTGGTTTTTTTTCTTGCTTGATGCCAACCGAGAGCTTTATCGAAAATAAACAGGCAAGACTTGTCCATAAGGCCAACATTCCATCCATCAGGGCTAAATGATGATGAAAATACCAGTAAGGCAAGATTGCCGTGAGCAACATTGAGATAAGTTGTTCTTTTTTACCGAGCCTCAGGGATTTGACAATTAAGCCAACTGTCCAGACTTGAAATACTCCAACTACCACAGACAAGAATCGGCCAGCAAACAGTTGATCAGAAAAAATAAATTGAAAAGGGACTAAAGCCCAAATGAATATTGGGGTTTTTCCATCATTTAATGGAAAAAATAAATATTGCCTCCAGTCGTCAATAATGAGTTGAGCCCAACGAATATATATTGATTCATCAGCAAATACAGGTATTTCTGTAAGATTTATCAAATGAATCACAGCCACAAATATTAGCAAAGCCCCAAGTATTAAATTGAAGCCTTGTTTTGATCTTAAGACTGTTAGCGATTTCTTATTAAGCATTAACTTTTTTTCTGATTGATGACAAACCGGTAAGTATCATTGTAATCGCGATGGCTGACCAAGTAATGTACCTTTGTGTAACCAGAATCTGTTGTGAATAATCATTCATCTTAAGCCAAGGATAATATCTAACTAAACTGGTGAAGGAAAAAACTAATAGTAAAGTGACGTAAACTTTGTTCTTGATGAGAGGTAACCAAATAAGCGGCCATAGTAGATACCAAGGATGAAACCGTTGAGATCTGGAAGTAAAAAGAGGTAAAAACATTAGCACTGAACTAATTAAAGGTAGATTGTTTTTAATAAACTGCCGAGTCATCTTGAATAGAATTTTTATCTTTGACTTCTTGGCAAAGCTATTAAGTGCAAAAATCGTCAACAGAATCATTATTGGTAGCAGTGCGAGGGTGGCAAACTTAATTGAGACCGATAAAAAAAACATCAGCCATGCTACAAAACAGAGAAAAATTTTCCGTTGTTTTTGATTTTTTACAGCCTCAAGTAAAAAAATAAGAGCATAAATAGCTGGAAACATCATCCATAAATCATTGTGAGAGTTGCTAACAACCTCAATTAACACCAATGGATTGAGAAACAACATCAGCCACCTTTTTAATGAGAGATTTTTGTTATAAAGAGATTGATTGAGCTTGTTAACTGCAAACGATGAAAACACTAAACTAACAATACTTAAAACTCGGAAGTTAAGCCAAGTAACAAGGAACTTCCCAAATCCTGCCAAGTATGGAATCAAAGAAAGTACAGTCCATCCATATCCATAAGGAGCCGGAGTGTGAATGTTGTGCATAAATCTGGTCCAGTCATCAAACTGTGAAAACTCAATGGCAGTTCGAACATGAGGATTAGCTTGATAATCCAGAACCATACGACTATTGAAGATGTAGTTAAAAACATCAAACGAGAGCGAGTTGTAGCTGATAAGAAGGGGAAGGCTAAAAAACAAGATCAAGATAAACTGTTGCTTGGGATTAATCTTTTTATCTTTTGGAAGAGATCTGACTAAAAGAAGATAAGTAATAAATAGGATCAATATCGACACTAAATAGAAAACTGCTAAAAAATCTCTTTGATTAAAAAACTCTGTCCACATTCTGTTTTGAAAAGCTAAGAACCAATTGGCATTGATAAGAATCAAGTTGGGAGCAGTTAATCCATAGGAGAAAAAAGCATAAAGACCAAGGAGAACTAGATATATGGCCGATAGAGCTCGAGACCTTTTTGGCAACTGGCTGAACATAAAGACCATTATTTAATGATAGTTTCTTTTTGAGGATAGTTGTTACCCAGGTCAGCCAAGCGCACCTTAATAATGTCCTTGAGCATGCGCCAGCTATCTTTAATCGGACTTACGCGATCGGTTTCATAGTGCTGCCATAAGATTGGCACCTCCTTCATCTTAAATCCATATTTTCTTGCCAGGAAAAGCACCTCCACATCAAATGCTCCGGTAAAAGGATCAGATCGTTCGCTTCCAGGGGCATATATGTATAGATGGGGAAACAAGCTTAAAGTAGCATCTTTCGAAAATAACTTGAACCCGCATTGAGTATCACGAATCCCGGGAACGGCAAGGGTTCTCACTAAGAAGTTGAAGCCTCTCCCCATTAAGTGACGATAGAACGGTTCTTTATCACGTAAAGCTCCTGAGATCTCTCTTGAGCCTATTACAACATCAAAACCATCTGTGAACTTAAGTAGTTTTTCTACTTCAGCGATAGGGGTTGATTGATCAAAGTCGCTAAACAATCTCCACTCTCCACTGGCTGCAAGCATGCCAGCGGCTACGGTTGGCCCTTTTCCTCTGTGAGGGTTGCTTAGAACCTTGACGTTTTGATGCAGTTGAGCAAATTGCTCTAGCTGTTCAAGAGTCCCGTCACTAGAGCCATCATCACTAAGGATAAGTTCCCAGCTGTATTCCTGAGTTTGAAGATACTTGGCAATTGACGATAAAACATCGCGCTTTAAGTTCTTAGATTCGTTATAAGAGGGGATAATAACTGACAGAAAAATTGAGTTAATCATAGTAATCGATGACTTAATTGTTTATTTTTAAGATGTATATATCTGCCAGTTCTTCATTTTCCAGCTTCTGAAAAATTTCTTTTTCTGGAAAAATTTGAATTTCATAAATTGGCAATTGAGTAACATCCTCAACCTTCTTTTCTTCATCAATAATTATCAGGGTATTGGGTATCTCGCCTTTATCTCTAACTACTGGGGGATTACTAGTAGTAGAGAGAAAATATCGATAGCTTTGAGCGTAAAGATCTTTTGTTTCAGAGAGAAGAACCAGCTCGTATCGATCCTCAGGTTGAATTAACTCCTCAATTTGAGCAGAAATGTACTGAGTATTAAAGTAGTTGTTGTGGGGTTTGAGTGGCCATTTTGTGTAGTTGATCATCAAAAAACCAACCAAAACGACAGCAATAATTGGTATAGAGAAGATCTTAAGTTTTTTGATTATAAGCTTAAGAGCTAAGGCATAGCAGATACTAACTACAGGAATCAGGTAAGCGATATAATGATTATAAATTGAATGTTGGTAGGCGGCGATGCCTAGAATTCCCACCAGAAGAAAACCTACTACGACGGCCAATGAATCTTTAACCTTTTCAGACTTATTTTTTACTCCCACACCTAGATAAATCAGAGTTATGGCCGTAAATATAATGACGAACTGTTCAATTGATTTTTGACGACCCATCATCAAGTCAACCAAGACCACCCTCGATCTACTTCTTGAATCTATGAAAAGATTTTTCAGTTTGTCTGTTGCTGTAGATGATTGGCGATGAGTGAAGATTTTTTCTTGACTAAACATTGACCTGAATGCATTCACATTAGTGCCTCCATGGATAACGTCAAATAGCACTAGCGGTGCGAATGAGATGATAATGACGAGTCCTGAAAGTACACTATTAATAATCAACTCTTGAATCTTCTTTTTGTTAATTTTTTTAGTTGGTTTAAGCTTAAGTAGTGAATAAATCCATAAAACTCCAGCACTGACTCCGGTGAGCAGAGTAAGGTAGTGAAGCTGGATCAGGGCACTAAAGAGAACGGCTGAATGAATCCAGTATTTTGAGTTTCTGAGTGCTTTCCAACAAAAATAAATCATCAAAATTGAAAGGAGAGGAGCGAGGTTGGGATTCCAGCTGAAACGTGATAGTTCAACTGAGGCGGTTCCAAAAGCCAGAAAAAAACTTGCCAGCAACCCCGTTGTTGCGGAAAACATCTTCTTGCCAACTAGATAAGTAATAAAAATGGTGAGCGAGCTAAAGAAAGCAACTGCGTAGACCGGACCCAGAGGACTGGGATAACTTAACCATAAAAAAGGTAACATAAAGTAGTAATAGAGTGGTCCCAAGTACATATTACCTACACTGGTAACAGGCCCGATTAACACCGGATCAAACTCTTTAAAGATCCGTGAAACGATCAGGGCATCTCTGCCTTGGTCACCTAGGAACATGACTGTTTGGGGAATGCGATAAAAACGGATGAAGCCTCCTATTAAAGTAATGGCAACAGCTGCGTACCAGTGCCAAGATTGAGAGCGAAGATATAAAACTATTTTGGAGTTCTTCATAAAAGCATCTATACTATTTCTTCTTCCAGATAAAAAAGTTATAGGCAAAAAAGTTCCAGAACATTCCAAGAAGTATCCCGACTGCTGAAAACACAGGTCCAGTGTCAAGTGGGTAGTTAATTATTGGAATGGAAAATAACTCGACTAAGCCAATGAAGGTAACTCCTAAAAATGCCACAATCATTTGAATAATTATAGAGCCGGCCGATGTTAGGTTAAACTGGATAAACTTTAATGGAACTTGCTTAATTTCTAACTTTCTATCAGAGAAAGTCCAAAAGTTATTCATTATAAAGTTAAAGATTATGGCCGCTTCAATCGAAAGAATGTTTGCTATCAAGTACGAGAAAAGAAGTCTGAATAGCTCCAAAGAAACCAGCTGCACTCCAGCCGCGATACTACCAACCACCATAAATTTGAAAATCCTTGATTGCATGAACTCATCCAATCTAGTTTTACCTAAATAAATTAGATTGTTAATAATATACTCCGGGCCGATCTTACTTTTTCCTACGGTTCTATCTTTGAAATGGAATGGTACTTCGGCAATCTTGAACTTCTTCTTCACTGCCTTGTACAAAAAACCGATCTGAAAGGTGTAGCCACTAAAACGCTGATCGGTCATTTCGGGAGATATTTCCTCAAAAACCTCTTTGGTGAGGGCTCTGAAACCGGTGGTCCAATCTGAAATTGTGAAATTAGTTAGAATAATCTTGATAACGATATTACCAATTTTGCTTAAGAATTTTCGATGCAAGGCCCAATCTTTTGGAATACTACCGCCAGGAATGTATCTAGATCCTATCACCAGATCATTACCATCCTCGATCTTCTTTAAAAATTCAGGAATTTTTTTGGGATTATGAGATAGATCGGCATCAAACTCAAAAATTACATCAGACTTAAGTTGATTAAAGGCGTGATGCATCCCCTTAAGATAAGCTGCACCGAGTCCGGCTTTTTCCTTATTCATCAACAGATGCAGATTGTTATGTTGCTTTTGAAGTTCCTTGACGATCTCGTATGTTTTATCTGGAGAAGTATCGTCAACAACCAAAATCTGCATACTCCAGTTGTCAATAGAACTGAAAACAGCCTGCAACTGAGAGATGGTCGTCTTGATATTACCGGCTTCGTTGTATGTGGGAATTATTACTGTAGCTATCTTTTTCATAAGATCTAAATGGTTCATCCTTTATACTATTTTTCTAACTCAAGCTCGGCTTTAACCATCAGCTCCACCAGCTGTTCAAAGTTGACGGTTGGTTTCCAACCCAGTTCTTTTTGTGCTTTTTGAGGATTACCGATGAGGTAATCAACCTCTGCTGGTCGATCAAACTCAGGGTTGTGTTTATAAACACTTTCCCAATCTTTAATTCCAGCTACATCACAAGAAATTTGCAAAAACTCTCTGACGGAGTGCGTTTCTCCAGTTGCAACAACATAATCATCGGGTTTGTCTTGTTGCAGCATCAGCCACATTGCCTCCACATAGTCTTTGGCAAAGCCCCAATCTCGTTTTGAGTCGAGGTTGCCCAGTTCAACGTGTTTCTGCTTACCAAGCTTAACTCGAGCCACACCATTGGCGATTTTTCTGGTAACAAATTCTAAGCCTCTGCGAGGTGATTCGTGATTAAACAAGATACCACTCACTGCAAACAAATCATAAGACTCGCGATAGTTAATGGTGATCCAATGCCCGTATACTTTAGCCACTCCGTATGGAGAGCGAGGATAAAATGGTGTATTTTCGTCTTGAGGTGATTCTCGGACTTTGCCAAACATCTCGCTAGAGCTTGCCTGATAAAATTTTGCTTCAGGAGCAGCAATGCGCATCGCTTCGATAACTCTGGTTACACCTAGGGCGGTAACCTCTCCAGTTAAAACAGGTTGATTCCATGAAGTTTGGACAAAAGATTGTGCTGCGAGGTTGTAAACTTCATCCGGTTGAATGTCACGAATGGCGATAGTCAATGAATGTTGATCAATCAGATCGCCAGAGATTAACTTCAAGTTAGGATTATAAATGAGGTGGTCTATTCTTGCGAAATTTTGGGTGCTGGTTCTTCTGGTTAGTCCATATACTTGATAGCCTTTTTCAAGAAGTAACTCAGCTAAATAAGAGCCATCCTGACCGGTAATTCCTGTGATGAGTGCTTTTGTCATAGATATATAATCCTTAATAATTATTCATGTAGTAATTAAAGGTGAGTTTTAGTGCTTCGTCAATATTAGTTGAAGCCTTCCAACCTAGTTTCTTAATCTTTTCAATGTCAGCTAAGACTACTGGGACATCTATTGGCCTGAATTTTTTCTCATCAATCGTGACTCTAATATTAAGACCGCTCAAACTAATAAGCTTTTGCAGTACTTCCTCGACAGAATGGGTGATTCCCGAACCCACGTTGTATATCTCTCCCGTTTTACCTTTATCCATTAGTAAAATATATGCCTGGGCGATATCTTTGACGTAGGTAAAATCTCTTTTAGCAGCTAAATTGCCAACGCTAATCTCTTTCGAGGCACTGTCTGATCTGGTTAACTTAGCAACTTGCAGTGAAAAATCAGCCACAACGAATCCGGGGGCCTGTCTTTCTCCAAAGTGATTAAAAGACCTGGTAAAAACAACATCAAGATTGTGTTGTCGATGAAATGAATGAGCCAACATCTCCTGAGTGACTTTCGAGACGCCATAGGGATTAACCGGACCTAAAACATCAGTTTCCTTGAGAGCCGTTTCTTTAGGTTTATATTCAAGAGCAGTTCCAATCGAGAGAATTCTAGACTGAGGACAAACTTCCTGAGCAGCACTCAAAACGCTCAACTGAATCTGAGTGTTAGCACTTAAAACTGTGTCAAGCTGATCGAAACTAGAGCCAACACTGGCTAATGCTGCCAGTTGGTAGATCTGGGTAGGTTGAACTTTTTCAAAGAGTTCTTTCGTTTTCTCAAAATCAGTTAAATTCAGTGGATGTATCTGGGTGGAAGGAAGGATTTCTCCCACGTGTCCTGTTTCAGTACCATAGCTGGTGACATGAATATTTTTCTGTCCAGATGCCAGTAAGGCATCTACTAAATGAGAGCCGGCAAAACCGGTGCCACCCGTGATTAAAATAGTTTCAATATTAGAGTTTGGGTGTGTCATACTTGCTTAGTTAGTGTCCAATACCCTGATAAGTATAGCCGAGCCTGGTAATTTTTTCAGGATTGAATCTGTTTCTAGAGTCGATAAATATGGTTTTTTTTGAGACTTTTGGAAATTCATACTCCAAGAACTCTGGCCACTCCACCAAGACCATGATCATGTCTGCATCTTGTATCGTTGACGCGATCAAATTTAACTGTTGATAGTTGCTGTTAGCATCGGTTGGACTCCACTTAGCTTTTGGATCATAGGCTTTGACAGTTGCTCCGGATTCTAAGAGAATAGGAATAACTTTCCCTGCGGGAGCCTCACGAGTATCATTAGTATGAGGCTTAAAAGCCAAACCCAAGATTGCGACGGTTTTATCTTTCCAGTTTTCCACAAGAGTTTCAAACTCTCTCATCAATTTGGGAATTCTCTGATGATTGAGTTGGCTGATGGTGATTACCAAGTTATCTTTTTCACCAATCTTTTTGGCATATGCTGCCAGCTCGTCAACATCTTTAGGAAAACAAGAGCCTCCATAACCAAGACCAGGATACCAATAATGATGACCGATCCGCTTATCGTAGCCTATTCCTTCGATCACATCTTCAATGTTGGCATTAGTGTGTTTGCACAAGTCGGCTATTTGATTGATGAAGGTAATTCTAGTTGCAAGGTAAGCATTCGAGGTGTACTTGATCATCTGAGCCGACTCTGGGGTAACGATCACTAGCGGTGCGTCGAAAGGCTGATGAAGTTTGGAAAGTTTTTTAATAACTGATGGTTCAGTTGAGCCAATAACCACCCTATCTGGATGGAGTGTGTCATCAACTGCGGTGCCTTCTTTTAAAAATTCTGGCAGAGCAGCCAGATGAAACTTAACTTTTGTTTCTTTTTCAATTATTGGTTGAAGTTCTGAGAAAACGCCTGGAGGCACCGTTGATTTAATCGCCACAATCGCATCCTCTTTTAAATAAGGGGCTAACTGTGCGCAAGATAGCTTCACATACTTCAGATCAACGGCCCCAGAAGGCAGAGAAGGAGTACCAACGGCGACAATCACTAAATCAGCATTTGAGATGGCCTCACTATAATTAGCGCTGAAAGACAGCCTTCCAGCTTGTTGTTGTTCTATCAATAAATCTTCAAGGTTTGGTTCAAAAAATGGAACAGTTCCCTTTTTGAGTGACTCAATTTTCATTTGATCGACGTCAAGGCCAATAACTTGGTGTCCCAAACTTGAGTAAACAGCAGCCGAAACAGCTCCCACAAAACCCGTACCAATAATAGTTATATTCATTAGGATGAAAAAAATTAATAATTTTTAACTATACGACAATTCTATTGGAAACGGTCCAAATCGTCTAGAGTGCGGCATCTTCAATGGTCGTATCATGGTAAACTATCAGTAACAGATATGAAAATAAATATCTTAACGCTATTTCCAAGTTATTTTTTAACTCCACTTGAAACCTCTATTCTTGGGAAATCACAAGAAAGAGTCGACATTGAGTGGCAAGTAGTTGATATTAGGCAGTTCGCAGTCGACAAACATAAAACTACCGACGAACCACCTTATGGCGGTGGAGCGGGAATGGTGATGAAGATTGAGCCGATTGATTTAGCTTTGGATTCGTTGGGACTGAAGAAAGGTCAACCGAATAAAAAAATTGTTTTAACCTCAGCCAAAGGAAAGTTATTTACTCAACAGGCAGCAGCTCAATACTCCAAATTAACCGAGCTAACGATTATTTGCGGGCATTATGAAGGAGTAGACGAGCGGGTAGCTGAGCATTTAATCGATGAGGAAGTTCGTATCGGTGATTATGTATTAACCGGAGGAGAGCCAGCGGCAGTAGTCATTATGGATGCTGTGGTGAGATTAATTCCCGGGGTCTTGGGAAACCAAGCAAGTTTGGAGGATGAGTCACATCAGGAGCTGGGAAAATTTTCCTACCCACAATACACTCGTCCAGTAAACTATAAAGGATGGGAGGTACCAGAAATTTTACTTTCAGGCGATCATCAAAAGATAAAAAAGTGGAGAGAAAATAAAAAGGGCTAGTCGGCAATTAAAACTTGATTTTTTTGATGGCTTCTTCAATCTTTTCAAACTGAAAATCAACAACATTCTTTATTTTGTTGCAGTTTAGAGCAGTATTTTTTTGGTATGGTCTATTGAGTGTTTTAAGATACTCTTCTAGATCTCCTTCTTTAACTTCGCCTGGTAGATGCAGCGTGTCTTTCAGCAATAAGGCAAATTCATAGGGTGTCCATTTTTCACCACTTGAAGCGTGAAATAATCCTGAAGTTTTGGTTCTTGTAAAAAAATCTAGTACTTTAGCAAAATCATCAATGTAAGTTGGACCAAAGTATTGATTGGTAAATTGAGGAGAAAGTGTATCAGCTTGCAGATGTTCAATAATCTTATGAGCCACATCCTTTTTTTCGAACTGATCTGGTCTGAAAGGTTGATCGATCCGCAAGATACTCCAACTTATTTCGCTGTTCATGACTAACTGCTCTGCTTCCCATTTGGTTTGTCCGTACCACTCAATGGGATTGGGTAGATCATCTTCGGTATATAAGTCATCTGAAGTCCCGTCAAAAACATAAGCTGTTGAGATGTGGATGAGGTGTTTTTCTGTTAATTGACAGGCCTTGATAATATTGCTGGTACCGACCACATTTACTTGATACGCTACGCCATCTTTATTACCCTTTTGTTTCCAGGCGGCATCAACGTTGGTAAAGGCCGCCAGGTGAATAACCACTTCAGCCGGAGAGTATTCAAATGCTTGTAGAACCTGCTCGTAGTTGGTGATGTCAACAGGATTACGGGGATGACTTAAATCAAGTGGAGTTATCTGATACTTCTGTGAGTACAACTGAGCGAAACGGGATCCCACCAGTCCATTAATACCGGTGGCGATGAGAGAGCTATTTTTCATATTGAGTTTTGAACCAGTTTTGATTTTTTTCTTTCAGTTCTTGCCACCATTCTTGATTATCTTGATACCAATTAATTGTTTTTGACAGCCCTTCCTCTAGAGTAACTGAAGGTTGCCACCCAAGATCATCTTTGATCTTTGACCAATCAACGGCATAGCGTCTATCATGTCCTGGTCGGTCGGTGACAAACTCAATTGCAGCTTCATCTCCATTCATCAAACCAACCAACATCTTCACAAATTCTAGATTAGATACATCTTTAGATAATCCTCCAATAAGATATGTTTTTCCCAAAGTATCTGAGTTGAGAATTAGATCTATGGCGTGGCAATGATCTTCTACATAAAGCCAATCACGCACATTTAACCCGTCTCCATAAACTGAAATTTTTTTACCCTCAAGTAAATTGGTAATCGCTAAAGCAACAAACTTCTCAGGAAACTGAAAAGGACCGTAATTATTTGAACAGTTGCTGATACTAAAGGGTAAACCATATGTTTCTCCATAAGCTCGCACCAAATGATCGCTGGCCGCCTTACTAGCTGAGTAAGGGCTTCGTGGATCATAGGGAGTTTTCTCTGAAAATTTATCGGTACTTTCTAGCTCAAGTGAGCCAAAGACTTCATCGGTTGAGATGTGATGAAACCGCGTTACCTGATTTTTTAGAGCTGCTTCAAGTAGAATCTGAGTACCAAGAATATTTGTTTCAAGAAACAGTTGAGGATTCTTGATCGAACGGTCCACGTGACTTTCGGCAGCGAAATGAACCACAACATCCACCTCTGACATTAACTTATTGACTAATTCTTGATCTCTGATGTCTCCTTTTACGAAACTGTAATGAGAATTATCTTTAACCGACTTAAGGTTCTTTTTATTTCCAGCGTAGGTAAGTAGGTCAAGATTTATGAGTTTATCTTTTGGATGATGTTCAAGCCAATAATGAATAAAGTTTGAGCCGATAAAACCGGCTCCTCCAGTAACAAGAAGTGTTTGTGACATGTTAAGGTAAATATTATGTATGATTAATTACTTGACAATTTAATCTAAATCATAACTCTCATCAATCAATTGTTGCATTGCCTCCCTACCAATCATCATTCTAACTCGAACATACATATCTTCGAGTCTATTGTACTTCTTCTGTTCGAGTGTATAAAGCGAATGATAGTAGCCAGTTAGAAACGTCAAGATGACAATAACGACAGTCATTATTCTGATAACTGTCTTTGTTTGGATTGGAAGTTGAGATTCTTTTGATTGATTGTTAAACATGTCAAGTTATTGATCTAATTTTTATCCTCGGTCATCGCTTGATCAATGAATTCTATGAATATCTCTCTATCTTTAATAATATAAACCCACTGATTTTGATAGGGTCGAAGATTGTTTGGATGTTCGATTACTCCAACTTCATTTAGAGTAGAAATGGGCAAACTTACCGAGTTAATACTCAATGCGGAGCCTGCTCTTACAATACTAATTGCGAGAGAGATGGCTTGTTCGAGGGGTAGGTATTGATCAAACTCATCTTGATAAAAAGATAAAAGTTCTCCTGCGATATGAGGGTTGTGCCAATATAATTGAGGGTTTGAAAGCTTGTTAATAATTGCACTGATAACTTGCTGTTGTCTAAGATTTCTTGCTTGATCGGTTCCATTATCTAAATTGGAACTGTTGCGGCTGCGGATGTATTTTAGGGCTAGTGTTGAGTCCATCTGCTGTAGCCCGGGTTCAAAGACTACCGTTTCATAAAGTTTTTCAGGGTCTCTTTCTGTAGTGATATCTACATCACTTCGTGGGAACCGTTCATCCACAAAACCATCTTTAACCTCAATTGAGATATAGCCTAACATATCAATAATCTTTCCAAGCTGATCAAGAGAGATGGTTAAAGTATGGCCAATTTCTTGCTGAGTAAGATCTTCGATGATGGTTTTAGGAAATGAAGTGGGATCATTTGGATCACGCTGTCGACCGTACTCGTATAAAGCATTAATTTTTGTTTGATACTCTTCGCTCCATAAATCACGGGGTAGTGATAGGGCAGTAATCTTTGCAATCTGAGGATCAACTTTTAATAACATCATGGTATCAGTAAGTTGAGGAAAGTCTGGGCGATTCTCGGTTTCATCAATTCCCAAAATTAGGAAAGTTGTTGGTTTGGTAGAAGGATTGCGATCGACTCTCTTAATAAGCGAGATAAGCTGGTCGTTACTTAGCTGGGATGCTGATAAAAAAGTTTGGTATTTAGCATAAGTAATCTTTATGATAAAAAATGCTGTAAACAATAAGGCGCCCAAAAAAGAAATAAATCCAAGAAGTAACCCCCTGATAATTGTCTTGCTTTTGATTTGATTCAACTTGATCATAATGGTATTAACTCAGAATATATGCTGGTTTTTTTATTTCACTTTAGAGTCTTGATTAGATTATTATCTCATCAAAACTCAGTTGATCAAGCACAATCTAACAAATAAAGCTTGTGCTTTGGATTCTATTCAGTACTCTGTTAAAATCATTTTTATGAAGATTTCTTCCCTTCTGAAAACTCAGTTTTCACAATTGAAAAAATATCCTATTTTGTGGCTAATTTTGATAGCGGTTATTTTAGTTTCTCTTCCATTATTTAAGCCAGGAATGTTTAAGATTCATGATTTTACTCACGGAGCTAGAATTGCTGAGATGACAAGAGCTTTAAAAGATGGGCATTTTCCGGTTCGCTGGTCACAAAATTTTGGATATGGATACGGAATGCCCTTGTTTCAGTTCTATGGGCCTTTGCCTTTTTATGTAGGTACTTTCTTGTTTTGGTTAACGAAAGATCTTGTTTTCTCTGTTAAAGCAATCTTTTTCATTTCAAGCGTCTTCACCGCCTGGGGAGGATACTTATTGGGAAAGAAATTATTCAACAATAACTTGTCTGCAACATTTGTTTCATTAGCTATAACTTTAGCTCCTTATCGAATGCTAAATCTTTATGTTCGAGGAGCAGTAAATGAGTTATGGGGAATGATGGCTTTGCCCTGGATTATTCTCAGTTTCATCAAGATTATTAACGGTGAAAAAAAAGGTTGGTTATGGCTAACTGTTTCGCTAACAACTCTTTTTCTGAGTCACAACATTACTACTCTGATTTTTGCTCCGTTTGCGGTTCTAGTTGCAGTTTTGTTATTAGCTCAACAGGCGATAGTTAATAAGTTGTCATTTCCCCAAATAATTCATAAACTGGTTCAGATCTTTATACCATGTTTATTAGCTATCGGTTTGTCTGCTTTTTATCTATTTCCAGCATATTTTGAAAAGAGCTTTACTCAGGTAGATCAACATATCTTGGCAGAATACTTTGATTTTAGAATTCATTTCGTCTATCTTCGACAGTTCTTTCGAGATAACTGGGGATATGGTGGAAGTGATTGGGGCCCAGATGATAAAATTTCCTTCTTCTTAGGCTACGGTCAATTATTTGCAGTATTCTTCTTTGTTTATTTCACAATCAAACATGTGTTGACGTCAAGGCAAAGCTCACTTCAAGTTATGGTTAAAAAATATTTATTACCAATTGGTTTTTTTCTACTAGCTGTTTTCTCGATCGCTCTCACTACTCAAAAAACGCAATTTATTTGGGAAACCATATCGTTGATGGAGTTCATTCAATTCCCATGGAGATTCTTGTCATTGAGCTCTATCTTTTTGGCAATAGCAGGAGGTTATGCGGTTTCATATCTTCAAAACAAAAAAAATATATCTGTAAAATTTTTTAAAAAATCTATTACATTTTTTTCCATCATTTTAATATTTGGACTAACTTTTCTTAATGGGAGATTTGTTAAACCAGAAAAACAGCTAAATCAACCGGAACTTTTCTATTATGAAGATGAGTCTAAAATTAGAAATGAGATGAGTCAAATTCTTCCTGATTATATTCCGATTGGGTTGAAAACTTCAGATCCAGCTGACGCTCTGATCAATGAGGATATCCTTCCTGATGATCAGAAAAATAAGCTCCAAATCATTCTTGAATCGACTCAACTAAAACAGATAAAAACGAACTTCACCCGGGATTTGCCAATAGAGTTTAATGTGGCTGATTATCCAGAGTGGAAACTTTTTGTTAACTCCGCTCCAGTTCAGCATGAAGTCTCAGAAATTGGCTTAATCAAACTTTTGGTTTATCCTGGAGAACAAGTAATTTCTTTAAGACTACAACCAACGCTTTTAAGATTAATAAGTGATCTTGTTTCTTTAACTAGTTTTGTGGTCATTGTTGTACTATTATTACGTCAGAAACAATTTGGTTTCGGTAGGAATAAATTTACTCGTTAATCAAAGAAGTTTATAACCAACAAATGCCTATATCCCCGAACATTACCTCAGTCGATACTACTGAAGATATGGAGGAAATATTATCTTCTGAGGAAGTTCATAGTATAAAAAAGCGATCAGTGACTGGGGCTATTTCATATTTTATGAAAACAGCCCTCCTACAGCTCTTTGGCTTAACAACAGCCTTTATCTTAAGCGCTTTTTTTGAGCCGGAAAATTTTGGAGTATACGGATATGTTACTCAAATAATTGGCTTACTCATCTTTTTTTCAGATGTGGGTTTGGCTGCATCGTTAGTTCAGAAGAAAAAGGAACCCTCACTTACTGATTATAGAACAGCATTTACTGTACAGCAGTTACTATCCTGGGCGATAGTGATTTTGGTATTGATAATCTCTCAAACAGGAATTGTGCAAAACAAGGTTGGTCAAGATGGGGTTTGGATTTTATTGGCTTTAGCCATTTCATTTCCTTTGGCGTCTCTAAAGACAATTTCATCAATTAAGCTCGAGCGCGAACTTAAGTTTTCACTGTTGATTGTGCCGCAGATTGTCGAGCAATTGATTTTTGACGGAATCTTGATATATCTGGCCTGGAATGGAGTAGGTGTGGTGGCATATGCTTGGGCGGTGGCAGTAAGATCGGTTATTGGAACAATAGTTATGTGGAGTATTAAACCCTGGAAGATTGGAATTAAATTTAGCAAAAAATCTCTTAAAAATTTACTGGGATTTGGAGTAAAGTTTCAAGTTAATGATTTTTTAGCGAGAATTAAGGATCAATTATACTTTCTAGTTTTGGGACAAGTTCTTCCTTTAAATCAATTTGGCTATATTCAATGGGCTAAAAACTGGTCTATGTATCCATACAATCTCACGGTACAAAATGTAATGGCAATCACATTCCCTACTTTTTCAAGATTACAGCAACATAAAAAACTTTTACAAAAGGCTTTAGAAAAGTCAATATTTTTCATCAGTTTATTGATTTTTCCTATCTTGGGTTTCATGTGTCTTTTGATTACTCCGTTAACAGTGGTGGTTGAGCAATACAACAAATGGCAGCCGGCAATTTTAAGTTTTATCCTTTTTGCCTTAAGCGTTGGTTGGGCAGCTATCTCAACGCCAATGGTAAACACTTTAAATGCGATAGGAAAAATTAATAAGTCATTGAAGTTGATGGTAATCTGGACTTCATTAACATGGATCATTACTCCCATCACCCTTCTTGTTTTTGGATATGATGGTGTGGCTATTGCTGCTTTTATTATTTCCTTTACATCGGCTCTCTCAATTATCTTTGTGAAGAGGCATCTTGAGGTAAAAGTTTGGCCTCAAGTTTGGCGCCAGCTTTTGGGTGTAACAGTAATGAGTATTGTGGGCTTATTAATGATGAACTTTGCTTCGCAAAGCATCTCAAGAATGATGTTTACTGCGGTTGCAATGGGGCTGAGTTATTTATTAATTATGATCACAATCGGACATAATAAGCTTTTGAGCGAAATTAACTCGCTGAGAAACTAATGATAAAGAATTTTCAGCACTACTCACTGAGATTGTGACTGAGGATAAAATATTTCCTAATGAGTATTCAGGAATTGAAGATAAAAACGATTTGATTATTTCAGAGAATAATTAGAGCGATCTGTTGATCTTTTAAATGCATGAAGAATAATCGACAATAGTATAGAATGATGTTATATCAGAGATTAAAATTAGGATAGATCATACAAAATTATGAAACTTTCAGTTGTTGTAAATACCAAAAATGCTGGCAACACTCTGGCCGACTGTCTTACCTCGGTAACATTTGCTGATGAATTGATTGTGGTTGATATGCACAGCATTGATCGAACGAAATTGATTGCTCAAGAATACAAGGCAAAATTCTTTTTACATGATGATTTGGGGTATGTAGAGCCAGCGAGAAACTATGCAATTTCCCAAGCAACTCACGAGATGATTTTAGTTGTTGATGCAGATGAAGTAGTAAGTGATGGTTTGAAGAAAAAAATTCAGGACATCTTATCTAAAAAAACTTCGGCTGATGTTTACTTAATTCCAAGAAAAAATATGGTTTTTGGACAGTGGTTGCAACATACCGGCTGGTGGCCTGACTATCAGGCAAGATTATTCAAAAAAGGGAAAGTCAGTTGGTCAGAAGCAATACATCAACCTCCGCTCATGCTAGGAAAAGTTGTTAAGCTCTCCCCAGAAGCCGATCATGCTTTTATCCACCACCACTATCCCACGGTTCACTCATATTTAGAAAGAATGAATCGCTACACCAACGTTCAAGCAGAACATTCGCTTAAAGGTTTCGCTGATAAAGTTTCAGTTGATGATGTAATTTCAAGTTTTTATAATGAGTTTTTTCGCAGGTTTTTTGTTCTGTCAGGATATAAAGATGGTATTGCAGGGATTGGTCTTTCGTTTTTGCAGTCAACATATGAGCTAACTGTTCAACTTAAAAAGTGGGAGAGACAGACCGAAAGTAACTCAAGTACTGATTTGGATGAATTAGCCATCAACTCGCTTGAGTTATCTAGATCGAGTCTAAATTATTGGCTTGCTGATTGGAGAGTAAAACACTCAAAGGGTCTACTACTTTTATATTGGAAGCTAAGACGCAAGTTTAAGATCTAATTCTTTTCTTCTAGATAAAAATAAGCCGATCGCCTAAATGAAAAGCGTTGTTATAGGTGTGATTGTTGATATAATCAAAATTGTATGTCAAACTCGGCTTCATTAATTTCTATTATTGTTGTTAACTACGATACAACCGATCTGAGTCTGGATTGCTTAAATTCACTCTCTAAGATTGAGTGTCAAGATTTCAATTACAACGTTGTGGTAGTTGATAATGGTTCTCAAAAAGAGTTCAAACTTCCGGTAAAACTCCGAAAGGATAATATTGAAGTGATTCGAACCGATAACAACATCGGCTTTACTGGAGGAAATAATCTAGGTATTACTTATGCAGCAGGGCATTATAATCCAGATTATTTCTTGTTGCTCAACTCTGATACCACCGTCACCCCTTTGTTTTTACATGAACTACTTTTATCTATTCAAGGAGATGATCGAGGCATAGCCGTTAGCAAAATTCTTTTTGAAAAAGGATATGAGTTTTATAAAGACAACTACGATGCCAAGTATCATGGAAATGTTGTTTGGTTTGCGGGAGGCACAATCGACTGGCCGTACTTGCGAGCGTTTCATCGAGGTGTTGATGAAGTTGACCGAGGGCAGTTCGACCATCTCACTAATACAGACTTTGCGACTGGATGTTGTATGTTGATCAAGCGAGAAGTGGTTGAAGAGGTGGGGCTGCTTGATAAAAAATACTTTTTATATTTAGAGGATGTTGATTACTCGATCAGAGCCAAGAAAAGAGGATACAAAATTGTTTTTTCTCCCAGATCGGTGATTTATCACAAAAACGCAGGTTCTTCGGGCGGAGCAGGATCTAAACTGCATGGATATTATCAAACTCGAAATAGAGCTTTATTCTTTTTTCGATACGCTAAAATTAGATATAAACTAACTCTTCTCAAGCTAATGTTTCAAGATCTGTTTAAGGGAGACGAAATTCAAAGACAGGCGGTTGTCGACTCGGTATTGGGTAGGTATGGCAAGCAACCATTTATTTAATTTTATTATGCAACCCACTCTAACGGCCATTATTATTGCGAAAAACGAGCAGGAGATGCTGCCTCGCTGTCTGAACACCTTAAATTGGGTAGATCAAACACTGGTAATCAATAATGGTTCAACCGATCAAACATCTAAAATTGCTGAAAATAAGGGAGCAAAAGTGATTCACTTTGAGCACTCGTCCTTTGCCAGAATGAGGAATGAAGCTCTTAAACATGTAGAGACTGATTGGGTTTTTTACATAGATGCTGATGAGAGAGTGACTCCAACTTTAGCAAAAGAGATCATGGTTAATCTTGAGACTCAAGCCGGACAGGTTTTTTCCATGAAAAGAAAAAATATTTGTTACGGTGAACAGTTTCAGTATGGAGGGTGGGAGGATGACGAGGTTACTCGAGTTTTCTTGGTAGAGGCATTAGATAAATGGCAGGGTAAAGTTCATGAAACACCTTTATATAAGGGAAATTCTATCTTGCTTCATACTCCTTTAACTCATTTAACTCATAGGAGCACGCAAGAGAACTTAATTAAATCTGCAGCCTGGACAAAAATTGAGGCTGAACTACTTCATAAGTCGGGAATTAAGAAGGTTAATTTCTTCACGATATTACGCAAAGGCTTTATGGAGTTTATTCGAAGAGCTTGTGTTTCTAAAGGATATAAAGATGGCTTAGCTGGACTGATTGAGTCATTGGTTCAGGGTATAAACAAGATGCTCGTCTATATCCAAGTTTGGGAGTTACAGCAGATTCCTTCATTGGATGAGAAGTATAGAAGGCATGAGATTGTTATTCAAAAACAATGGGAAAATGAAAAGGTTGTCAAACCTCAATCAAATAAAACAAAAGAGAGCAAATCATAATGAAGGCATTTCTTTATAGCCCCTATATTCCCGATCATTTTGGTGGAGGAGAAAAGTATCTTCTTGATATTGCACTTGCATTATCAGCAAATCCACACAATCAAGTACATCTTGCCATTAGCATCCGTCATGAACTGAGCTTGACCAAGTTAAAATCTATTAAGCAGAAGTACGAACAGTATTTCTCTTATGATCTTAAGAACATTAAGTTTGTTTCTACTCCATTGGGTTCAGGTTCAAATTTTGCTCGTAAACTTCTCTGGACTAAAAATTATGATTTGGGTTACTACTTAACCGATGGCAGTCTTTTCTTCTCTTTAGCCAAGAAGAATATCTTACATATTCAAGTGCCAATGAAGCTCGATAAGTCGTCATTCATTGAACGAAAAAAGATTAAAAATTGGAGCACCATTACTACCAACTCTTATTTCACCAAGAGTATTGTTGAACCATCATGGAACATTAAAGTCACTCAGGTTCATCAACCTATGGTTGAGGTTAATGAGTTAATGGCTTCGACTAACTTGGAAAACAAGGAAAAGATTATCTTGAATGTCGGTAGATTTTTTTCGCAGCTTCACAGTAAACGTCAAGATATTTTGGTTACAATCTTTAAGCGTATGTATGATCAATATAAAAAAGATCTTCACCAATGGCAGTTGGTACTAATCGGTGGAATTGAGGACGAAAAGTATGCGAATCGAGTTAAAAAATTGGCTGAAGGCTATCCAATCAGGATTATTAACAACGCAACCAGACCTGAAGTTTTAGAGTGGTATCGAAGAAGCAGTATCTACTGGCACGCTACTGGATACAGAATCAATGAACTAGATGAACCTCACAAAGTTGAACATTTTGGAATCAGTACGGTGGAAGCGATGGCTGCCGGCAATGTACCGATAGTAATCGCCAAAGGAGGTCAAAAAGAAGTGATAGGAGATCGACTGCTCGATTGGAGTTGGTTAACTCAAAGAGAGTGCATTAAAAAGACTCGACAAATAATCATTAACGATCAGCTGTGCCACAAACTTCAAAAACAAGCACAGCAACAGTCTCAAAAGTTCTCTCCTCAAGTGTTTGTTAATAAACTTAACGAATTAATTAGGCACTAATTCTATAATGAATCGATCTGCAGTTAGCGTTATTGTTCCCTCTTATAATGGTCAAGATCTTCTGAAGAGCAATTTACCAAAAATAATTAAACAGCTTGATGAGTTTGATGAGTTAATCGTGGTGGATGACAACAGCAGCGATAATACGATTGAACACTTAATAGCTTCCTATGAATTACAGTTCAAAGCAGAAGGCGGAGATAAGTACGGCAAGTTTAGTTTATTTTTAGCAACTCTCGACTCAGGAGCAAGAATTAGTTTAATTGTGAATCACACCAACCTTCGTTTTGCTGCCAGCTGTAATAGGGCAGTTGATCTTGCCAAAAATAAGCTTGTCTTCTTGATAAACAGTGATGTCGAGGTCGCTCAAAATACCATTAACTCTCTCACAAGTCAGTTTAGTCAGGACAACTTAAATAAATTATTTGCGGTTGGGTGCTTAGAATCAGAGCCAAACGAGGGAAATATTGCGGGGGGTAAGAACAAGTTATGGTTTGAGAGGGGCTTGTTTCATCATCAGCGTGCCGGTGATTTTAAATCCGGAGAAACTGGTTGGGTTAGTGGTGGCAGTGGTATGTTTGATCGAGATAAATGGATGGAATTAGGAGGATTTGATTTGGGTTATTATCCTGCATATTGGGAAGATATTGACTTGTCACAACGTGCAAAGAAAAAAGGTTGGCGCGTTTTGTTCTGCAGTGACTCCAAGGTGATTCACAATCACCAATCAACCAACAAAAATGTGTTTGATCAAGACCAACTACAGCAAATTAGCTGGGATCATGCCGATAAGTTCAGCTGGAAACACTCAGATCTTAGGCAAAAAGTTGAATATTTACTCTTTAGACCTTATTGGTGGTGGCAGCGATGGAAACAGTCTTCAAGCAGGGGTTATCGATTGGGTTTTGTGTTAATTTTGTTGTTGGCACTAGTTTTGCGTTTCTATAAACTAGCACAAGTTCCGGCTGGTATGACCTGGGATGAAGCCGCCATTGGCTACAATGGCTACGCCGTGATTCAAACCAGACGCGATGAGTGGCTTGAGAGATTGCCAACCTCTTTTCGCTCATTTGGAGATTACAAAGCTCCTTTGGCCATCTATCTGGTTGGATTATTTGTGAGCCTCATCGACCTTAACTTGTGGGTATTGAGATTACCGTTTGCTATCGGTGGAGTTATGGCGGTTTGGGGGATGATTCACTTAAGCAAGCAGCTGTTACCGATTCATTTATTTTCTGTAAAATCAGATAGAAAGTATTGGATAGAAAGTTTAAGTTTGATGTCGGGATTGTTCCTAGCTATCTCTCCTTGGCATCTGCACTTTACTCGAACAGGTTTTGAATCTGGTCTTGCATTAGCATTTATCATCTGGGGAGTTTTGAAGATATTAAAGTATTTTCAAACTGTTTCCCATCCTGTTTTTCTCACCAGAATCAAGCCGTTACTTATTGGCGTGATGTTACTGGTAGCATCGATGTACACCTATCATAGTCCAAAGCTGTTTGTACCATTAATTAGCTTAACGCTGATCATGGTGCATCTGAGATTGATAAAAAAACGAGTCGTTGATCTCATAGCTGCATCCTTTTTTGCTACTCTTCTATTGATACCGATGATTCTTGACTCTATTTCTGGTGAAGGTCTAACTAGAGCAGGAAGTCTAACTGTTTTTAAAACAAGTAGTTTAGTTGAAACAGTCGAGCTGGTGATTGCCGGATTTGTTGCTCATCTATCACCAGCATTCTTGATCGGCGGCTGGACAGATACTTTGCGACATGGGGCGACGAAGCACAGTGTGTTCTTGATTATTGTTTTCCTGCTAGTAGTGATTGGGCTGTTAGGATTGATCTGGTGCAGCATTAGAGAGAAAAAAGTCTCATCCTGGTTAAAGTTATCAGTTACCTGGATAGTTTTTGGGTTGTTGCCAGCGGTACTGGGCGATTCATTTCCACAAGCCAATCGAGCCTTGCTGGCTTTGCCTGGTTTTATTTGGCTAGCTATATCTGGCTGGAAATATTTGATATCTTGGTTTGAATCTGGGGTGAAATCAATTAAATTAAAGCGTCAATTTATTATCTCAGCTTTACTGATTGTGTTGGCTTTTAATCTATTACTTTACTTAAAACATTATTATCAAGAATTTGCAGTGGAGTCAGCTGATGCTTTCAATGAAGGTTATCTCGAAGCGATGGAGATTGCTTATCAGTATGAAAAGGGCATTAACAACAAGCCTGAGGTAAATAAAATAATCATTTCTAATGAGTATGGTCAGGCTTATATTTATGCTTTATTTGTCAGAAAAACCAATCCGATTTGGTATCAAGGGGGATCATTAAATAAATATTTGTTTGTTGATAAGATTTCGGTTGATGATTTCAATCAACCCAACTCACTGATTATCGATACGAGAAATGAGTTAAGTGATCAACAAGAACCGATACATCTAATAGTAACTCAAGATGGTACGCCTAGATTTTTTATATACTATACTGGAGAGTAGCAAAAAAATACTATGCTTGAAATTGAGCGTCGACTAACCAAATTTATTTCATCGCTTCCACTTGTTAAAGTGAAAGATGTCGAGTTGGAACATCCGGCAGATGTTGCTTTTGGCGATTATTCTACTAATATTGCCATGAAGTTGTTTGGCAGTCTTAAGCCAGATCAAAAGGCTCAACTTCAAGTTGATAATCCTCGAGAGTTGGCACAGCACCTTTGCTCTTTGTTACAAGAAAATTTAGAAAAGTTTTCCGAACTCTCTGACTGGATAGACCAAATTGATGTGGCAGGATCCGGATTCATTAACTTTCACCTATCCAAGCAGTTTTTAATTGACTCTCTAGCAGAGGCTCTATTGACTCCTTCATATGGCGAGTCAGATTCAGGTAAAGGGCAAGTTTGGGAGCTGGAGCACACTTCTCCTAATCCCAATAAAGCCATGCATTTAGGTCACTTGAGGAATAATCTAGTTGGTATGGCTATTGGCAGAATCTGGGAGGCTGTGGGTATCAAGGTGATTTTTGAAGCAGTTGATAACAATCGCGGTATTGCCATTGCCAAATTAATGTGGGGCTATTTGAAGTTTGCGCGAAAAGATGAAAACACTCCCGTCAATTTAAACCATTGGTATGAAAACCAAGAGCAGTGGAGTAATCCTCAAGAAACCGGAGAACGGCCTGATAGATTCGTAGACAGACTTTATGTACAGGGAGCAACTGATTTTGATCGGAATAAACAGGTTGAGCAACAAGTGAGACAGATGGTGGTTGATTGGGAAGCCAATGACAAGGCCACCTGGGCTTTGTGGAAGCTGGTGCTTGATTTTTCGTATCAAGGTCAGCAACTTACTCTCAAAAGGCTTGGGAATCGTTGGGATAAAGTTTGGCATGAGCACGAGTATTACCAGCAGGGTAAGGAGTTGGTGGAAGAAGGAATTAAAAAAGGTGTGTTTAAAGTTTTATCTGATGGCGCTGTTCTAACCGATCTTAAAAAATTTGGCTTAGCAGATACCATTGTTCGCAAAGCTGACGGCACAGCTCTATATATAACCCAAGACATTGCACTCACAAAATTGAAGATGCACCAGCGAGTGAATAGATTGCATTGGGTGGTTGGCCCAGAGCAAAAATTAGCCCTAGAGCAGTTATTTGCAATTTGTGAACAGTTAAATATTGCACGAGCCAGAGATCTGGAGCACCTAACTTATGGCTACATGAGTATCAAAAACCAAGGTAAGATGAGTTCTAGAGAAGGAAACGTAATATATATTGATGAGCTGCTGGATCGCGCTCATCAAAAAGCGAGTGAGTTAATTAATCAAGATGGTTTTAATCAAGATGAGATAACTAATTTAGCTGAAAAAGTTGGTATGGGAGCTGTTAAGTATGCAATCTTAAAAGTTTCTCGCACTGCCGATATGGCCTTTGATGAAGACTCAGCTTTGTCTTTGGAAGGCAACTCTGGTCCTTACTTACAATACAGTTATGCTCGAGCAAACTCAGTTTTACAGAAGTCTGGTATAACACTGCAAGAATTGCAAGAATTATATAGAGGAGAGGAGGGAAGCACCAACACTATGGGTCATGAAGAGTCCTATATAACCGACGGAACATTACAACTGCTGCGACTTATTTATCAATATCCTGAAGTTATTGAACAATCAGCCTATAGTAGTGATCCTAGCTCGCTTGCTACATTTTTATACGAAATCGCGAAGAACTTTAACAGCTTTTATAACAAGCACCAAATACTGGT
>LDZT01010719.1_pt1 | contig 24505 bp, 21 predicted proteins | sample 615521 | NCBI WGS metagenome assembly LDZT01 (sample SAMN03408292, study PRJNA278302) | terrestrial metagenome | isolation source: oil reservoir sample SB1 | place: USA: Alaska, North Slope, Schrader Bluff formation | collected 2011-09
TCAGAAAAAAGTTTGGTGGTTAATAATAATGCCGGGGCAATATTTTTAATATTGAATACTCTGGCTAAAAACAAGGAAGTGATTGTCTCCAGAGGAGAATTGGTGCAAATGGGTTACTCTTCCTAAGGAAGAAATCAAAGAAGTAAGGGTCCAGCCTGGACGTTATCAAAAAATTAGAGATACCTTTACAATGAAATAAAAAGAGAAATAGTCAAAAAATAAACCTATAGATTATATCAATTTAAGCTTAACTTTCAATAAATAATATCTATTTGGAACAGAGTAATTATTAAGTTAATATAAAATAGGGGAAAGGAAAGTATAATATATGATTATTGATACGCATGTACATATAGCAGACTATTCGCCTTGTAGCAATATTAAATTAGAGGAGGCAATTATAAAAGCTAAAAAAATAGGTCTTGATGGTTTATGTATTACTGATCATGAAAGTAATTATATAGAAGGTAAAACTAAGGAATTATCTAAAAAACATGATTTTTTAATTATCGTTGGTATGGAATTACTTAGTTATGAAGGAGATATATTAGTTTTTGGCTTAGGTAAAGTTCCAAAAAATAAAATGCATGATAATGATTTAGTTAAGATAGTTTCTGAAAAAGGAGGAATTACTATAAGTGCTCATCCCTTTAGAGATAATGGAAGAGGAATGGGGGGACATATAAAGAAAGTTAATAGATTATCTGGAATAGAAGCTTTTAATGGTAATACAGAATTTCATCAAAATCTTCAGGCATATCATTTAAGTAAAGAATTAAAATTACCTTGCTTTGGTGGTAGTGATGCTCATAAGGTAGAACAAATTGGTAAGTATGCTACTTTTTTTGAAGATGAGATAAAAGGTGTCAATGATTTGATAAAAGCAGTAAAAGAAAGAAGAGTATATCCAATTAAGTACAATAGTGAGAAAAATATTTTTGGGGAGGTAATATAATGATAAAGAAAAGTTTGATAGCGATTTTATTAGTATTAGTTTTAATATTCTCTTTAGTAGGATATGGAAGTAATAACATAAATACAAAATCTAATGAAGAACCAGAAAAAATTATAGAAAAAGATGGGGCGCTAGAGGGGACTACACTTAATATTTTTGCAGCATATGGTGGTAAAGATAAAATATTTGATGAATTTGAAAAGGATACTGGAATAAAGGTAGAGTATCTTGGAATGTCTTCAGGTGAAGTTTTGGCTAAATTAAGAGCTGAAAATGGCAAACCTTCAGGAGATGTGTGGTTTGGTGGCGGCTCAGATAGTTTTATAGCTGCAAAAAATGATGGATTATTAGAACAATATGTTTCACCAGAAGCAAAATATATACCTGATCAATTTAAGGACAAAGATGGTTATTGGATAGGCGTATCACTTGTAACTGTAAATTTTTTAGTAAACACAGATCTTTGTAAGGAAAAAGGTATTGAAATACCACAAACATGGACTGATGTTGTTAAACCAGAATTTAAAGGAGAAGTATTGATGTCAAATCCTTCAATATCTGGAACAGCATATACTATTTTATCAGGATTATTACAATCTATGGGAGATGAAGAAGGCTGGGCTTTCTTTGATAAATTAAACGAAAACATTCCATATTACGCAAAACGAGGTAGTGAACCTCCTAAGAAAGCTGCTTTAGGAGAAGTAATAGTTGGATTATCTCCTGGTACAGGTGAAGAATTAAAAACAGAAGGATATCCAATAGTTAATGTTATGCCAAAAGATGGGACACCATGGTGGCCAGCTCCAATGGCTATATTAAAGGGAGCAAAAAATTTAGAAGCAGCTAAGGCTTTTGAAGATTGGTGCTTATCTGAAAGAGGACAGAAAGTTTTAAGAGATAATTGCCCAAGGGTACCAACTAGAGAAGGAATAAAACCACCAGAGGCTTTAAGTGGCATCAAAAATACAAAATTACTAAACATTGATTTTGTAAAAGCTGGAAACGAAAGAGATGAAATCGTTAAGAAATGGAAGGAAAAATACGAAAAGTAATCAGAAAGAGGTACCCTTTAAAGGTACCTCTTTATACCATTTTTCTTTTGGGAAATTAGTTTATTTAATAATAGTTCTCAGTGTACTTATATTTGTTCTATGGCCTATAATGGCTGTATTGATTAAGAGTGTATATCATAATGGGCAGATTGATTTTAGTTATTATCATCAGTTATTTACTACAAATAAAAAATTATTAACAAATAGTATTTTTATATCTACGCTTTCAACGATAATTTCAGTATTTTTAGGATTATGTATTGCATTATATATAACACATTCAAATAATAAAGGAAAAATATTTGTTTTAGGAACGTTATTATTGACAATGATTTCACCGCCATTTGTTTCTTCATTGGCGTATATAATGTTATTTGGAAGAAGAGGAATAATAACATATAAATTACTTCATCTTTCTTTAAACCCATATGGATGGCATGGAATTGTGATTATGCAGTCGATCGGACATGCTTCAATGTCAGCATTATTAATTATTGGAGTTTTAAAAGGAATTGACAAAAGTCTTGAGCATGCTTCGAGAGACTTAGGTGCTAGCAGCTTTAATACATTGGTAAATATTATTCTCCCAATGGCTAGACCAGGAATTTTAGTAGCATTACTAATTTCGTTTATAAAATCACTATCAGATTTTGGAACTCCTATTATCATTGGAGGAGGATATAATGTATTGGCAACAGAAGCTTATCTAAATGTTATTGGACTTTATGATTTGGCAAGGGCTTCTGCAATGAGTACATTATTAATGATACCAGCACTTTTAGCTTTTATTTTATATCGTAAGATTATGGGAAATTCACAATTTTTTTCTAATAAAACTGTTAGTAGTAGTTATGATGAAATAAAATTATCTAAATGGATAAATGTATTTTTGGCTATAATAACATGGATTTTTGTGTTTTTTATGATTATGAAATACACCACGATTCTTTGGGGAGCTTTTGCAAAAACTTGGGGAGTTGATTTTTCTTTAAGCTTAAAGCATATAAGGGCATTAAATATGAGAACATTTTCTAGTTTTATAAGAAGTATTGAATATGCTTTTATTGCAGGAATAGTAGGAAGTATAATAGGATTGCTTCTTTCCTATATTTTGGAGAGGAAAAAATTCTTTGGCTCTAAAGTTTTGGACTTTGTGGTAACACTTCCATATATGATACCAGGGACTTTTTTTGGGATTGGTTATTTATTAGCTTTTCATAATGGACCATTGGTTCTTACAGGGACAGCAACGATTATAGTGGTGAATTGTATATATAGACAATTGCCAATTGGAACAAAGGCAGGGACTGCAGTATTAAGTCAATTAAATCCCGAACTTGAATCTAGTGCTATGGATTTAGGAGCGAAAGATATTTATATATTTAAAGATGTGGTCTTGCCTAATCTCAAACCTGCATTTTTAATAAGTTTTATCAACACATTTACAACTACAATGACAACTATAGGAGCAATAATCTTTTTGATGTCTCCTAGTTCAAAGGTTGCTACAGTGGTAATGTTTGATTATATTAAGAATGGAGATATTGGATCAGGTGCGGTATTTGCTAATATGATGATTATTACAGTTTTAATTGTCAATTTAAGTTTTTCTTGGTTTGTTTTAAAAAAGAAAAATAATATCAATGGTGGAAAGGAAGGACAATATGTATCTTCAATTGAAGGAATTAACTAAAGCGTTTGATTCAAATGTAGCAGTGGAAAGATTAAGTATTGATGTAAATAAAGGAGAACTAGTGTCCATCCTTGGTCCTAGTGGATGTGGGAAAACTACAACGTTGAAAATGGTGGGCGGGTTTTTAACGCCAAACCATGGATCTATTGCTTTAGAAGACATAGATGTGACAAATTTTCCTCCTGACAAGAGACCGACTTCAACAGTATTTCAAAGCTATGCATTGTTTCCTAATATGAATGTGATAGAAAATGTAACCTATGGATTAAAGTTTAAAAAGGTTACCAAAAAAGATGCTCTAATTCAAGGAGAACAAATGTTAGAAATGGTTGGACTTCAAAATTATCAAAATCATGATATTGCGCAATTAAGTGGAGGAGAACAACAAAGAGTTGCTTTGGCGAGAGCGCTTATTATGAATCCTAAAGTGCTCTTATTAGATGAGCCACTAAGCAATTTGGATGCTAAGCTTAGAATAAAAATGAGGGAAGAAATTAAAGATTTACACTCACGTATAGGAATTACGACATTGTATGTAACTCATGACCAAGAGGAAGCCCTTAGTATTTCAGATAGAATAGTTGTAATGAATAAGGGAAAGGTTGAACAAATAGGAAAGCCAAAAGAAATATATAGAAACCCAAAGAGTCAATTTGTCGCTAATTTTATTGGGAAAACAAATATTATCAAAAAGAAAAACGGAGAGTTAATTATAGTTCGACCTGAAAACATTACGATAACTAAAGAAGGCTCAAATAGAGCTAAAATATTACAAAAACAATTTGTGGGAGCTTTCACAACTTACTTTATAGAATTTGAGGAGGATACTATTCAAGTAGATGTTTTAAGTAGAGATGATAAGGAATGGAAAATAGGAGAAGAAGTTAACCTTTTCTTTTCTTAATGAAGCTTTTAAATATTAGAATATTAAAAACCAAACTTAACTTAGCTAATTAACCTATCAGAAAGGAGACAGAAAAGGTTTGACAGACAAAAGGAAATTAACCCAAATGGTTTCTGCAGCCGGATGAGCAGCCAAATTAAATCCTAAAGATCTCTAATGCCTTAAGCGATGTCTTTGCCATGGGAGCAAATCCTTTAATGGCTTTAAATATAGTTGCCTTTCCCGAAGATAGATTAGACGATCTCGGGCTTATTTTAAAAGGAGGGGCAGAAAAAGTTGCGGAAGCCGGCGCCCTTTTGGTGGGCGGACATACTATAAAAGATAAAGAACCAAAGTATGGTTTAGCTGTGGTGGGATTAATTCATCCTCAGGATATTATTTATAATGACACTCTTCAGGAAGGGGATTTATTGATATTAACCAAACCATTGGGGACGGGAATATTATCTACTGCCCTTAAGGGCGATATGGCTGAACTAACAGCCGTAAAAGAAGTTATTTTTTGGATGACCAAGTTAAATCAGCTTTCTGAAGAATTATTAAAATTGTCCATTCACGGCCTGACCGATATCACCGGTTTTGGTTTAATCGGACATTTAAGTGAGATGCTGACTAAAAATAATTTGGGAGCTGAATTATGGATTAATGATATTCCTGTAATAGATGACCTGGATAAATATATTTCTTCAGGGATGATTCCGGGAGGAACGATAAAAAACCAAGAAATTTATTCCTGTTCGGTAGAAAAAAAACCAGATATTACTCCTGAACAGGAAATCATCCTTTATGATGCTCAAACTTCCGGAGGATTGCTGTTATCTATAAGTCCTGAAAAGGCAGAAAAGGCTATTTTAAGATAGATATATTATTTTTTATTTTTTAAAAAAGGAGGTGATTATCATTAAAGATAAGAAATTATTACTCACTTTAAGTCTAATTTTAATTGCATTTTTATTTACAGGTTGTTTCCTTTTCAATAGTTCGCCGGTTATTGAATCCGATCCGATAACTACTGCAAAAGAGGGAGCTATATATACTTATAATGTAGAAGCTACTGACCCTAATGGAGACACTCTAACTTATTCCCTGACTGTTAGCCCTACCGGTATGACTATTAATTCTACCACCGGAGTAATCACCTGGACTCCTGCCGCCGCTGGAAGCTTTAACGTTACTGTAGAAGTATCAGATGGTAGTAAATCTGCAACTCTATCATTTACAATTATCGTTGATGAAGCTTGGCTTACTTCGATAGAAGTGTCACCTTCCAGTATGGAGATAGCAATAGATAGTTCAGAAACAATAACTTCTGTTACCGCTTATTATGATAATGGTACTTCTGCTGGTATAGCACTTAGTGCTTGTACTTATGGATCAGATAACATTAATGTCACGGTCGTTAATGGAGTAATTACGGTATCGTCATCATGCACAGCAGGTACTACCGCAACTATCACCGTAAACTATACAGAAAACGATGTAACTAAAAGTGATAGTGTAACCGTTACTGTTCCTGCTGGCGGGGGCTGAGCATAATAAATTCTACCGGTAGTTTATCGGTAAAAACAAAAAATCCTTTCTACAATTTAAAAATAAATTTAAAATTTAAAATTAATGTTGACAAATTTACTCATATATAGTATTATCTTGTTCACGCGTTAATATTAAATAAAATTTTAATTATTTAGAAAGGAAAGAAATGAATATAAACGTAACCAACAAAGCTTTAGATGAAATAAAAAAAATTTTAACAGAAAAAAAATCGACAAATAAAAAAATAAGAATATTTTCAGCAGGAATTGGTTGAGGCGGTCCAACATTTAATCTTGCTCTGGATGAGCAAAAAGAAAATGACGAAATCTACACAGAAGACGGTGTTGATTTTATAGCAGATAAAAGTTTAATAGATCAATACAGAGGTTTTAAGATTGACTATTCTAACTTTTTTCTTCAGAGAGGATTTTTAGTCCATCCCTATAGCGGCTCAGCTTCTACTTGTTAACAACAAAGCTAATAAAAAACCTATCAGAAAATTAACTCCTGATAGGTTTTTTATTTTTCTCTTTTTTAGGAAAACCAACCCTTTGAAAACCAACCTTCTTCTTTCATTACATCTTTTGCTATTTTACTGCTCGGGCCATCTCCTCTGGCAACAGAAACTCCAACATTTTCCCCCACTTCCTCTGCTATCTCTGCCACATTTTGATGAGTAAATCCCGGACAGAGAAGTATAGAATGAATACCCTCTTCTTTAGCCAGCTTTTTACACACTTCCACCGCTTGTTCCTGATTTTTAACCAATCTTACCCAGAGTTTGTATTTGGATGTTTCGACTACACACTGGTGTTTCTCTGGTTCGGCATCAGGGGTATGGGCAATAAAAACTACTTTAAAGGCCATAATATTTACCTCCTTTCCTTTTTGGTATGTAATGTATTATTTTTTTTCTAAATAATACATTATCTCATAATTAAATATTCTACAAAAGCTATAAAAATCCTCTTTTTTGGAAAAAGTATAAGTAAAATTGACGAAGTCGACAAAATTGTTTATCATAAATAATACCATATAATAGTAAACTACCACTGCCTAATACGGTGGATTTTAAAGAAAAATGATGCAAAGAAACGCCCCTGAATCATTAATCATTTAAAGGAGTGAGGAAATTGGAACAAGTACAATATCATATACGATGCAAGAAGGACGAAGTAAATAAAGCGGTATTACTTCCCGGAGATATTGAAAGAGCAGATTATATCGGGACAAAATTTTTCCAGGATTCAGAAAAAATTGTAGAGAATAGAGAATTTCATATTTATAATGGTAGTTATGAAAATAAGCCTGTGGCAGTCTGCTCTACCGGAATTGGATGTATGTCAGCTGCTGTAGCCATAGAAGAACTGACCAATATAGGCTGTAAATATTTTATCAGGGTGGGGACCTGCGGCTCCCTTTCTTCTCAAATAAATCCAGGAGATATAATTATTGTAACCGGAGCTGTTCGGGGGGACGGAGCCTCTAAAGAATATGTCCCTATAGAATACCCGGCAGTGGCAGATTATCGCACTGTTACTGCCCTGCGAAACAGAGCTAAAAAGGAAAGCACTGATTATAGTTTAGGAATAATAAGAACCCACGATGCCTTTTATATGGAATCCCCTTTTGCCTTCGGAGAGTACAAGAAAAGAATTTCCCTCTGGGCTGAAGCAGGAGTCTTAGCTATTGAGAACGAATCTTCCACTCTTTTCGTTATAGCCTCTCTGAGAAAAGTACAAGTGGGTGCAATACTCGTGGTTGCGGGAAATTTAATCACCGGCAAAAAGGGTACAAAAGATGAGCTGCAAAAAAGCATCGATAAGGCAATAGCAATTGCCGCTGGAGCTTTGGTCGACCTTCAAGAAGAAAAGGAGGAAAAGATATGAAAAAGATGCATCATCTTCAGGTAGAACCAGGTCAAATAGGAGAATTTGTAATAATACCGGATGACCCCGGCCGTTGTCATCTGATAGCCGAACATTTCGAAAATCCTCAATTAATTGCCCAAAGTCGTGAATATGTAACCTATACCGGAAAATATAAAGGACTAACAGTAAGTGTTACCTCAACCGGTATGGGCTGCCCTTCTGCCGCCATTGCCCTGGAGGAACTTATCATGTCAGGAGCAAAATATTTAGTCCGTCTTGGCACCACCGGGGCTCTACAAAAGAATATAAACCTGGAAGATATTATAATCCCCACCTCTGCGGTAAGATTGGAAGGCACATCGGTGGAATATATACCGATCGAATTTCCGGCTATTGCGGATATAGATATTGTAGATGTCCTCATAAGAGCAACCCAAGAAAAAAATCAGAAATTCCATATAGGAATAATTATGAGCCATGACGCCTTCTATAAGGGCTCGGTATTTGCAGACCCTGATTTTTTAAAAAGAGAACAAGTATGGATTGATTCCAATGTTTTAAGTGTAGAAAATGAATCCTCTGCCCTCTTCACTATCGGTTACCTCCGAAAAGTTAAAGTAGGAACCATACTTACTGCAGTGGCCAATCACCTAACTCGGAAAGTTATTACCGATGAGGAAAAAATAAATCCCATATTTCACCAGATGACTGACCTCTGCCTGGAAGCTTTTAAAAATATAGGGAAGGAACAAAAATAGTTTATGGGTTTAATAATAAAGAATGCCCGAATATACGAGAACAGAAAATTATCGAGCAAGAAATCCATTCTTATAGAAGGAAATAAAATAATAAAGATAGGCCACAATTTTTCAGATGAAAATAAGCACAAAACCATGGACATTTCTGGAAGGATTGTTATTCCGGGCTTAATAGATTGTCATACTCACCTTTATCAGACCTTTGGCCGAGGCCTGATGGACGATTTACATATCACTAAATGGCTGGAAATAATCTGGCAGTTCCCTCACCTCTTTTCAGAAGAAGCTTTGTACTACTCTACATTATTAGGGGCTATGGAAGCCATTAAATCAGGAACAACAGCAGTAGGAGAATTATTAGGAGAGAATGCGGAAGAACCAATAATACAAGGACTGATGGATTCCGGAATCAGAACGGTGGTAGGAAAGATGGAAAATGATTATCCCGAAGGGGAAAATACTCCGGTCAAATCTACCCAAGATTGTTTGAATGATAGTAAACAATTTTTTAATCGTTGGCATGGAAAATACAATGGTCGTGTAAAAGTTAAATTTTCTTTTGCCGGGCTTCCCGCCTGTACGGATATCCTAATAAAAAATCTAGTAAAATTATCTAAGGAATACGGAGTTGGAATACATGCTCACGCCGCTGAAGGCCAGGAACCTACTAATCAAGTCCGAAAAAGATTTAATAAAGGAGAAATTTCTGCTTTATATAAGCTGGGTGCACTCGGACCATTTACTCAACTTGCCCACGTCATCTGGATAGAAGATGAAGAGATAAAATTTCTCGCCCAAACAGGAACTTCGGTTATTCATTGTCCTTATACCAATTGCAAGGTTACAGACGGAATCTCACCTATGTATAAAATGCAGAAAGCGGGGGTGAATATTACTATAGGTTGTGATGGAGGAGCAAGCAGCAGCAACTACGATATCTTATCAGAGGCAAGGCTTGGTTCAATGTTGCAGAAAGTTTTCTCTATGGATGAAAAAACTTTTAACGCCCCTTCAGTATATGATATGCTAACTGTAAACGGTGCTCGTGCCTTAAATCTGGAAGATGAGATTAGCAGGATAAAAGAAGGGTACAAGGCAGATATTATTGTATTGGAATACCCTACCTCAAAAATGCTTTCTGAAGAGGTATTCATTAATAATTTTATCTACTCTTGCTCGGGAAATGAAGTAGTAAGAGATGTAATCATAGATGGCCAGCTAATTGTCAATAACCATAAATTTGTATATATTAATGAAGATAATATCTTGAACCAAGCAAGAAAAATATTTCTAAAAGAAAAAGGGAAATTAATAGCTACTAAAAAGTAAAATGAAGAAATAACTTTTTTATAAGCTTAACAACTTCTTTTGGACTGCTTCGCTGGTTAATTCTCTAATTACATCTGAAGCAATCCATTTAGCACTCTTTGAATCCATTTTTTGAATTTCTTTTGCAGTATTAATTGCTTTACCACTCAAATTGAGGTTGCGTTTTCCAATTTGTCTTAAGGCCCAATTAACTGCCTTCTTGACATAATTTCTTTCATCAATAGATTCTCTTTTTATAATAGGAAGGAATTTTTCAAATTTATTATCATCTGCTTTTTTATCACTAACCGCAAGGCGAGCCATCAATACAAATCCCGCCCTCTTTACAAATTCTTTTTCTCTGGAACTCCATTCAACTGCTTTTTTGTAGGCAAATTTCGTCTTCTCAAAAAGATTCATACAACACTGATCACATATTTCCCAGTAATTAAATTTATTAGCCCACTTTTCAGCTACTATTACCGGGTCATCAATCATGCTGGCCAGTATCCTAGTTCCACGAATGTTTGTGGCCCAGAGTCGTTGGGCAAGTTTATGACTTATCCCTATTTCTTTAGCTATCTTTCTCAGATTTGGAATTGATACCCCATAAGTATTTTCAGGGGTAATTCCATATCTGGCCATACCAATAATCGCTTCAGGGTTAGATAAAGATTTCAACTTTTTAATAACTTTCTCATATTCCATCATTTAATTTAACTTTCTTAAAAATAATCCATATCCCAATTATCACTAACCTAATTCCTGCTAAAAGTTCAAAATCAATAAAAAACAAATTATTAATTAAGAAAAATAGAGAATAGCCCCCAATACTCCTATGGGAATCAAGAGCTCTTTCTCTCGCACTCCAAAAAGATAAAGCTGGAGTAAATCTATTGCTACTCCTAATATGACAGAAGCGGTCCTTTGACGTATTTTAGAATTGGCTCCAGAAAGATTATATATTATAATTTTTACAACTAATCAATCAAGAAAAATGGGATGTCCCTATTTTTATCATAACTTAATCGACCAATAAAAAGGGCGGCCACCCTCTTTTAGTGAAGGTTGCCGCCCAAGTTTAGCTTCTCTTATTCCCAGGGACCGACGATGCCATCCACCGCCCAGCCCATGGTGGTCAGTTCAAACATCGACATGCGTAAGCCCGCCGGAACTTTCAGGTTCCCGTCGCGGTCGTAGATCGGCCCGTTGAACGGATCGAAGACCATCGACGGATCGGCCATCTGCTCCAGCCGCTTCATAACCAGATCGTAAATACTGATCATCCCCAGGACGGGATCATTGATGTGAGTCGCTTTTAGTTCGTCCTCATAGGCTGGGTTTATCAGCATGCCCGGTTTGGCTCCCATCTCCACTGCCTTTTCCTTCAGCAGCCACCAGTAGTCAACATCAGCAAGGTTATGCGCCGTATATACACCGGCATAGACCTTAGCCAAAAAGTCAAGATAGATTGCTTCCCAGTGCGCGATCTGTCCGGAAACAACATGTTCGGGGCTGAAATCGTACATCGGGGAATAATGACCGAAGGACGGGAAGCCTTTTTCCCCAGCAACCTGTACAATTGTCGGCGAGTCCTCGGTGAACGCAAACACATCACATCCGTCGGCGATCAACGCCTCGGCGGCTTCCTTGGCCGCTGTGGGACTGAACCACTCGTAGATCCAGCGTATATGCACTTCGGCCTTAGGTTTAGCCTCCCGCACACCCACGGTGAACGCACCCATGTGGCGCTTTAGCTCGGGAATTGGGAAGGCACCCACATAGGCAGTTTTATTTGTTTTAGTGAGTGCTCCGGCAATCAATCCATTCAAGTAGTAAATCTGGTAGAAATCGGCCATATAGGTCATCATATTAGGATTACGTTTGAACCCGGAGCAGTGAGCAAAGATCTTGTCCGGGTACTTCTGCGCTGAAATCAGCGTCCCATCCATGAAGCCAAAGCTGGTGGCGAAGATGACATCACAGCCCTCTTCCCTGATCAGCTTGTCGATATAAAGCCCCTCATTTCCCTCGGCGACGCTCTCTACATAGACTGTCTCCAGCCAGGGGAAGGTATCCTCACAGATCCTCCGCGCCTCATCGTGCGCATAACTCCAACCCAGGTCGCCGATAGGCCCGACATAGATGAATCCTGCCTTAAGCGGTGTGCCCGGAACATACTCTTTAGCCATCGTCACTAAAGCAAGACTAAAGATGACTACTATTACTAATGCAGTTACCAACACAACTTTGTTTCGTTGAGTAAACATTTAAAACCTCCTTTTTATTATATTATAGGCTATTCAAACAGCCTTTTCATTTTCACAACTTTCACTGCTTACTTTACCATATATTCAGGATAGTGCAGTATTAACTATCCAGAATACGATAATATAGGTTTAGGATTAAACGCCTCACCTCCCTCATTTTTAGTAGCTCACAACCGCCATTATAAACTTACCAAATAGTCAAGAAAAAAACAAACATCTCAAAGAAAGTATCCGCTGAACTAATCCTCGCCTCTCGTGTAAGGCAAGCTTAGCGCAGCCGGTGCCCCCATCCTCTTCTGTAATGTCCCGCGGGATACAAAAATCAAGACTAGAATTGCAAATGCGTACGGCATTGCTTTAAGTAGTTCCGGCGACACCCACGGTTGCAGGCGGAACGCCAGGTGGTAGAGAGCCGCAAATAAATAAGCTCCCAACATACCGTAGGCCGGATTCCAGAAAGCGAAGATAGTCAACGCAATAACAATCCATCCCATTCCAGCAGTCATTCCTTCGGTCCATGCCGGTCGATAGGCGACCGATAGGTATCCTCCGGCCATACCGGCAAGGACCCCGCCAATAAAAACGCATACATAACGAACCCGGTCAACGTTTATCCCCAAGGAATCGGCAGTGGCAGGGCTCTCTCCTACGGAGCGGATTGTGATCCCGATTCGCGTACGATAGAGAATATACCACAATAAAGGGACAAGAAGGATTGTCAGATAGACGATCAAATTCTGCCCCTCAAAAAGGATCGTCCCCAAGAAAGGAATCTTGGATAGACCGGAAACGGTGATTTTAGGAATTGGTGCAGGAAGCGGCTTACCCTCCCAACCCCGTCCGAACATACCTGATAGACCGAGGCCGAGCATGGTGAGGGAAAGCCCGGAGACAACCTGATTCGCCTTTAGTGTCACACTGGTAAAAGCGTGAATCAGAGAAAAGACGCCTCCGACAAGCGCCGCCACCAGGATCCCCAGCCACGGATTTCTAGTGATATAGGCAGTGGTAAATCCGGAATAAGCCCCCATAATCATCATCCCCTCGACACCAAGATTTAGTACACCGGAACGCTCCGCGTAGATCTCACCAAGCGTTCCTAAAAGAAGCGGAGTCCCGTAAGCAAGGGAACGACTGATTGTTACAATTGTCCATGTTTCCCAACCCATAACTACCTCCTCAAGAAAAAGGATATTTTATAACGAAGAAGGATTTCACTTCCGATAAGGAAGAATAATATTAATCCGTTAAATACATTAATTAATTGGAATGGCATCCCAAGTGATACTTTAATCACGTCTCCTCCGGTCATGATGACACCGAACAGAAGAGAGGTTACGATCACGGCCAGGGGATTGCGTCGCGCCAGCCAGGCAACGATAATTGCAGTGTACCCATATCCCATTGAGATATGAGTCGGCCCTAATAGCCGCAGATGAATCCCTGCAATCTCACCTACTCCGGCCAATCCCGCAAAACCTCCGGAGATGAGCATGACGAGTAAGGTCGTCTTTAGTTGGCTGATGCCGGCAAATCTTGCCGCATCGGGGTTCTCCCCGATAACCCGGATCTCAAACCCACTCCTGGTGCGGGTAACCAATATATACATCACAACAGCAAGAACAAGTCCCAGGACTAACGTCGGCCAGTGGATACGTGTGCCATAGAGGGTCGGCAGCCATGCGGCACGCGGGAAAGTATCAGTATAGGCGAATCCGCGTGCGGTGGGCCCCTTCCATGGACCATGGATTAACCACTCAACGAAGTAGATGGCAATATAGTTCATCATCAAAGTCGTGATGACATCATTTAACCCCAACATCACCTTTAAAATGGCCGGAATAAGCCCCCATGCGGCTCCACCAATAAACCCGCCGATGAACATCGCCGGCAGGAGTAACGGACCAGGCAGCCCACTAAAAAGAGCGACCCCGGCTGCGGCAACTGCCCCCATGAGGAGCTGCCCCTCGGCACCGATGTTCCAGAAGAGGGCGCGGAAGGCAATGGTCAACCCCACTCCACAAAGTAATAGAGGAATAGCCCGACGTACTGTCTCGGCCAACCCAAACCTGCTTCCCAGTGATCCCTTCAGTATCAGCTGATAGGCATGGATAGGGGAAACTCCGTATATCCGGAAGAATAACCCCGCCACCACGAGTGCTGCAAGAATAGCAAGGAGCGACACGAGGAACACCACGCGCCCGGATGCAACCGGCCTTCTCTCAACCTTGAAACCTACGCGTCTCTTCATAATTCTTCTCCTTTGTGCCGCGTGCCGGCCATCATCAAACCAATCTCCTCTATATCAGCACTCTCCTCATCGAGGATCCCCATTACCTCACCGTTGAACAGGACCAGAATCCGATCAGATATCATCATAATCTCCTCCAGATCCTCCGAGATGAGCAGTGTCGCTGCACCCCGTTCCCGTTGTGTTAAGAGTATTTGCCGTACCTGCTCGGTAGCGCCAATATCGAGACCATAGGTAGGGTGAACCGCTACAATCAGACTAGGGTTTTCGGATAGTTCACGCGCCAGGACCACCTTTTGGATGTTTCCTCCGGAGAGGAGCTTGGCGGGCGTCTCGTAGCTCGGAGCGGCTATCTGGTAGTCCGACATCGCGCAGCGTGCGTTCTCCTCAATCTCCTTGTTGTTGAGAAACTCCCTGCAAGAAAAGGGAGGGCGACGATATTTTTTCAGAATTAGATTCTCGCGGATGCTAAGAGCGGGGACAATCCCCATCCTGATTCTCTCCGCCGGGATGTGAGCAACATTAAGGTCATTTATCTCTCGCGCGGAACAATTGGTGACTTCTTTCTTCACCAAGAATACCTTTCCCTTTGTCGACTTTCGCAGTCCGGTGAGTACCTCGGCAAGTTCGTACTGCCCGTTCCCCGATACTCCGGCTACACCAAGGATTTCTCCACCAAAGAGATCGAATGACACCCCGCGAAGGGCCGGGAGTCCACGGTCATTCAGTGCATGCAGGTCATTCACTTCAAGGATCTTTTCTCTTCGTTTTATCGGGCTCTTCTTAAGGCGGAAGACTACCTCGCGACCGACCATTAGTCTGGCCAAAGTTGGTTTATCCGTCTCAGCGGTAGGAAGAGTCGACACAACCTTCCCCTTTCGTAGCACCGTCACCCGGTCGCTCACCTGCATCACCTCGTCGAGCTTGTGGGTGATGAAGATGATGGTCAGCCCGTCATCGACCAAGGTACGCAGTGTGGTAAACAGTTGGTCGACCTCCTGGGGAGTGAGGACACTCGTTGGCTCATCCATGATCAGGATATTAACCTCGCGGTACAACGCCTTTAAGATTTCCACTCGCTGCTGCTGACCGACCGTTAGCTGCCAGACCTTATTCTGTAGGTCGACTGATAGACCATACTCGTTGGCGATCGATGAGATCTTCTCGCGCGTCTTACGGAAATTTATAAATAGGCCGGTCCCCTCGTCTAATCCGAGGACGATGTTTTCTTCTACCGATAGTGTGGGAACGAGCCGGAAGTGTTGGTGGACCATACCGATATGGTGATTGAGTGCAGCCCGCGGGGAGGTCATCTGGATCGGTTGGCCGTTTAAGATAATATCCCCTTCATCGGGTCGATAGAGGCCATAGAGGACACGCATCAGAGTTGTCTTTCCCGCACCGTTCTCTCCAAGAAGGCAGTGAATCTCGCCACGATGAACCTTAAGATCGATGCCATCATTGGCAACTACACCAGGAAACCGCTTGACTATTCCGCGTAATTCGATTGCATAACCTTCTGAATTATCCAAAGCTACTCCTTTATACCTGCTTGTTACAGGGCTATTATTTGTACTATCTATTACATCGCTGATTGTTCTGGCAGGAAGTTTCGGTTCTACAAAATCTTATAACGTTGAATACAGCAAATCAGTCTGTTTCTGGTCATACTCTTCGAATATTTTGATACTATTCCCGGATTTTATTCCTCTTATATCTTACTATAATTATAAATATATCAAACGCCCAGGGAAAAAGCAAGAGTTTTGAGTATTCCATTTAATTGGTTTTTTAACTTTTCATTAATAAAAGCATAAAAAATAAAAAGCTCGCCTTGCTATTAACAAAGCGAGCTTGTAAAGGAGGTATAATTATGAAAAAGATTGTTTTGTTGTTTGTTGCTTTAGTTTAGTATGGCCTTCAAACAATTGTTAATTATACAGTTAGTAATTATACTCAGTTTTTCTCCAATGTCAAGAAAAATTAAAAAAATTTTCAATATTTTTTAAAAAATGTACAATAATCTAGTAAGTCAAGATTCTAAAAAATCTTTGATTAATATTTTAATAGATGATTTTATCCTGAGGAAGGTAAGAAGTTTTAAAATCGTTTCCAAAAGTCCTCTGCTTGTTCCTTTACTCTTCTGACAATTCTTTCATAATCTAAACCGCTTATATTTCGATCCTCCATTAGTATTTTACCGCCTACAATAGTGGTATCGACCATATCTCCGCTTATGCCGAATAAAATATGAAAATAAGCATTTTCACTGGTAATAGGAGTAGGCGGATAATAATTTACCACTATAATATCAGCTAGAGATCCAGTCTGAAGGACTCCCAAAGTTTCACTAAAGAATCTGGTGGCAATCTCACGGTTATTCTTAAAAGCCATCTGAAAGACTTCTTCCCAACCAGCTTGAGGATTTTGTAACTCGTGTTTTTGTAAGAGATTGGCTACCTTAATACTTTCAAACATATCTGAAGTGTAACCGTCAGTTCCTAATCCTACTATTACACCTTTATCTATAGCGGTCTTAATTGGAGCCGCTCCCACCGCATTGCCCATATTAGATTCGGGATTATGAATTAAATAACTATCGTTATTTTTTAAAATTTTCAATTCTTCTTCCTGAAGATGAACTCCATGGATAGCTAAAGTACCGGGTCGTAAAATATGAAAACGATTTAAGCGTTCTGCTACCCCTTTATAACCCCTGGTTTTGCTTTCATAAAAATCGGCTATTCCTTCTGCGACATGAATATGAAAAGGTACTTCCAACTCATCTGCCAGAGCAGCCACTTCAGATAAGGTCTCATTATTCAAAGTAAAGGAAGCATGAAGTCCGATCATCCCTCCCAAGTAACTATTACCTTCTTTTCGCGCCTTTTTTATGAATCGTTCATTTTCTCTAATTCCATCTAAAGCCTTTTTATGACCATCCCGGTCGGAAATCTCGTAAGATAGATTAGCTCGAATACCGGTCTGACGGACTGCTTCAGTAATTATATCTAAACTACCATTGATAAGATTACTGCTGGCATGGTGGTCAAAAACAGTGGTGGTTCCTTTCTTAACACAATCCATGAGAGCATAAATTGCACTACAATATATATCTTCTTCGTTTAAAACCTTATCTAATCTCCACCATAATTTTTCCAAAATCTCTACAAAATTTTTAGGAGACTGGTCAGTTTTAAGGTCCATACCTCGGGCAAAAGTGCTGTAAAGATGCATATGCGTATTAATCATGCCCGGCATTATTATTTTGCCCTGAACATCCTTATATTCAGCTTCAGGATATTTTGAAATTAATTTTTCTGTCTCTCCGATAGCAACAACATTCTCTTCCTCGATTACTACCCCACCATTAGATATAACCCGGGAATCCTTATCAAAAGTTAGAACTGTTCCATTTCCGATAATCAGCATTTTCATTTCCTCCTCTCTTCAAAATAAGTATGGATTTAATAATTTTATCCCAACTATTTCCAATTTATTAACCTTAGGTATTACAAAATAAATTATTTAGCAACTCTTTCTCTCTTGTCATTGCGAGTCCTGATTTATCAGGGCGTGGCAATCTCGTGACCGATGAGATTGCTTCCCCTGCTTTCGCATGGGGCAGGCTTGCGTCGCTCCTCACAATGACAATTTTTTATCCGTTAATCATTTTTTGGGAAATTTTGTTGGCTTTTTCCGCCACTTTATCTTCATCAATAGTAACCAATCTTCCCTCGCGAACTACAATCTTACCATTAACTATAGTAATATCTACAATTTGAGAATCACCGGAAGTTACCAGAGCAGAAACAGAGTCTGATAGGCCGCCAGCAAATCCCAATCTTTTAGTATTGATTAAAAACATATCTGCTGCCTTTCCTTCTTCAAGACTGCCGATCTCTGGCTGGTTAAGGACATCACGGCCACCATTGGTGGCCATGCTCAGCACCTCTTCGGCAGATATACTGGAGATACCATAAATTAACCGATGCATCAAGAAAGCTGCTTTAAGTTCAGCAATCATATTAGAAGAATCATTGCTGGCGCTGCCATCAACCGCTAATCCCACCGCTACTTTCTTTTTTAACATGTAAGGGATATTTGCTGCCCCGGAAGCCAGTTTCTGATTGGAAACCGGACAATGAGCTACCCCCGTTCCTGTTTCAGCTAATAAATTTATTTCTTTGTTGTTTAGGTAGACACAGTGAGCAAACCAAACATCATCACCCAGCCAACCAACTTTTTTCATATAATCAAGTGGCCGTAGGCAAAAAGTTTCCTGACAAAATTCATCTTCATCTTTGGTCTCTGCTAAATGAGTATGACTCTCCACTTTATAATTCCGAGCTAATTTAATCGATTCTCTTAAAAGATTTTCAGTAACGGAAAATGGGGAACAGGGGGATAAAACCACTCTTTGCATGGCAAAAGGCTTATAATCATGAAATTTTTCGATAACCCGCTGAGAATCGGTCAGTATCTCTTCTTCTGTCTGAACTACTTCATCAGGGGGCAGCCCTCCATCTTTTTTGCTTAGAGACATACTCCCCCGACAGCCATGAAACCTTATCCCGATTTCCTTAGCTGCCCTGAATTCTTCATCTACCAGTTCTTTTGGCTGGTCCTTGGGAAAAACATAAAACTGGTCAACTGCGGTGGTGCAACCGGTCTTTAGAAGTTCCCCCATAGCTACCAGACTACTGTAATAAACCGCCTGCGGGGTTAAGCGAGCCCAAATAGGATAAAGGTATTTGAGCCAATTAAATAACTCTACATTTTGCACCTGGGGGATATTTCTGGTTAAGGTTTGATAAAAATGGTGGTGGGTATTAATTAGACCGGGATAAAGGAAATAATCAGAACCGTTAATTATCTCATCAGCTGGGAATTTTATGTCGCAGGCAATTTTACTAATTTTATTATCTTTAATTAAAAGACTGTAACTTTTTAATCTGGTTCTTTCTCTGTCCATAGTCACAATCTCTTTTACATTTTTAATTAATATAGAAGACATTTAAAAATCTCCTTCTTATTATTTATTCGCTACACTTTCAATTGCTTCTATAATCTGCTCGTAACCGGTACATCGACAGAGATTGCCCTCTAAAGCTGTTTTAATCTCTTCTCGGCTGGGATGAGAATTATGTATAAGTAAGGCTTTGGCGGAAATCAACATCCCCGGGGTACAAAATCCGCATTGTATGGCATGATGATCAATAAAGGCTTGCTGTAAATTATCAAGTTTCCCATCTACTTCCAGCCCTTCAATAGTTAATACTTCGCTCCCTCCAATCTGTCCGGTAAGAATCAGACAGGAAGAAACTGCCTTTCCGTCAAGGATAACCGTACAGGCTCCACATTCACCAACACTACATCCTTCTTTGGTCCCGGTTAATTTTAATTGTCCCCTTAAAGTATCAAGCAAACGCTCTTTAGGGCCCACCTTTAAGGTTACTTCCTTACCGTTAACAATGAAAGTTACCGTAATCTTATTCATTGGTCTTTGTCTCCTTAATAATTTTTTCCAGTGCTCTCTTAATCAAAACAGCGATAGTCGGTTTTTTGTAGGGAGTAGACCATCTTTCTCCGGTGATAGAAACCATTTCCTTACTAATTATCTTGCCAATCTCTTCTAAATTAATTTGAAATATTGAATTACCATTAATAGCTTCCTCTGTCACAGGCAAGGATTGGGGATAAGGTGTAGCAGAACCAGGTGCGACTCTGGTATTGTGAAAAATACCTTTTTTATCTATTTTTGTAACCAGAGCAAGACTTAGTCTGGCAATAGACAGAGCTTTTCTCCGGCCGATTTTTTGAAAATCGGTATAATAATTATCACCAAGTAGAGGAATTTTTATTTTGGTTAATAGTTCATTGGCTTGCAATTTAGTTTTATAGGGACCGGCTAAAAATTCTTCCAAGGGCAATACTCTTTTGCCTTTCCTGGAAGTTAATTCTACCTCAGCCCTTAAGGCGATTAGAGGGGGTAAAAGATCTGCTGCCGGTGAGGCATTAACAATATTACCTCCGATAGTGCCACGATTACGAATCTGGGTTGAACCAATAGTGTAAGCTGCTTCCGTTAATACAGAAAAATTATTTTTGATGATCGGCTCATTAATCAATCGGGAATGGGTCACCAGTGGCCCTATCTCTATAAAATTATTAATTGAATTAATAACTTTTAATTCTGGGATGTTGCTTATATCTAAGAGGTAATCAAAGTCTGGCAAGCGAGGGCTCTCTTTATAAAGGTTAACCAACAAATCTGTCCCTCCGGCTAATATATGAACTTTACTAAATTTATCTAAGCAATTTAGGGCTTCTTCTATTTTTTGGGTGGTTAAAAATTCGTAGGATATCATTTCTTTGTTCCCCCTTTACTTAAAGAATGTCCCAGTAAGACCCGTTCTAAATTAAGGGGTAAATGTCTGATTCTTTTTCCGGTTGCGTGAGCTACTGCATTGGCAATAGCAGGCGCGCCCAGTTCTAAAGTTGGTTCACCGATAGATTTAGCTCCATAAGGACCATGAGGGTCGGGATTTTCTACAATAACCGGGCTAATTTCTGGCATATCTTTTATCGTGGGAATTAGATATTCATCAAAGTTAGTATTTTTAATGTAGCCATTCGCGGTTTCTACTTCTTCCATGATACCATAACCCAATCCCATCATTACCCCACCATAGATCTGTCCTTTAAGGCAGGCAGGATTAATGGCTCTACCCACGTCATGGGCAGCAGTCATCTTTAAAACTTCTATCTGACCGGTTGCTGTATCAACTTCCACTTCAGCTATCTGACAACCATAAACATAGGTAAAATATGGTCTGCCCTGACCAATTTCTTCGTCCCAGGAAATATCTGGGGCTTTGTACCAACCGTAGGCAGATAAAAATATCCCCTCCTGATTAGCCAAATTTATAGTCTCATCAAAAGAAATAATCTTTTGATTTTTATTTTTCTTATATATATTCTCATTTTTAAAATCCAAATTATCTGTTCTAATTTTAAATTCAGCTGCAACTATTTCAGCAAGGGTTTCTTTTAATTGATGGGCAGCATTTTTTACTGCATTGCCGCCTAATATAGTGCTGCGAGAGGCGACTGTAGCCCCACTCTCAGGAGACACCGAAGTATCAACTTCCATATAGTTAATCCTTCTAATATCCACTCCTAATTCTTCAGCAGCTATCTGGGTAAAAACAGTCTTTAAGCCTTCGCCATTTTCAGCCAACCCACAGGAAATTAAGATACTCCCGTCACGCTGAATGGCGACTATAGCCCCGGCGGCATCGGTTGCCTCAGCTCCCAGACTGCAACCTCGAAAACTAATTGCCATACCTATTCCTCTTTTTTTATCTCCCGATTGGGGTTTGCTGTATTCTCTGTATTTCTCTCTATAATTACTGGCTTCAATAGCTTTGTTAATTACCTCATCCAGACTAACCTGGTGATTATCCAGTTTCTGTCCACTGGCAGTAATAGAATTATTGTGATATATATTTTTCAAGCGCAGTTTCATGGGGGTCATCTTTAGTTCTTCGGCCAATTCATCCATTAATGATTCCTGGGCAAAGATAATCTGTGGTGAACCATAACCTCTCATCGCCCCGGTATACACATTATTGGTGTAATATCCATAAGTATCTGTTTTCACGTGGGGCACCTCATAGGGACCGGTTGCCTGGACAACCGAACGCCAGGTAACAAAGGGAGTCTGACAGGCATAGGCTCCGCTATCAGCTAAACACTTAATTTCCATTGCCACCAGCTTACCTTCTTTGGTGACACCTACTCTATATTTCATTTTATAAGGATGGCGTTTATAACTTTCGAGAATTGATTCATCTCTGGTATTAACCATTTTAACCGGTCGGTTAGTCTTTAAAGCCAAGACTGCAGCTCGGGCAGCCATAGAAGACATAACCTCATCTTTGCCCCCAAATGATCCACCCATGTGATTCTGAATAATTCTCACTCTATTCAAAGGCACCTTAAGCACGCTTGCCACGGCATTCCGGCAGGAAAAAGGATTCTGTATCGAACCATAGATAGTTACTAAAGTATTATGTTCATGGGGCACTGCCACGAGTGACTCAGGTTCGATATAACCGTGTTCTACAAATTGAGTGGTATATTCTCTTTCCAGTATTACCTCTGCCTGAGCAAAACCTTTTTCCGTATTCCCTTTTCTCAACCGATGATGAACCACCTGATTATTTTCTAACTCTGAATGGATTAAGGGAGCATCTTTTTTCTCGGCTTCTTCCGGGTCAAAAATACCCGGTAGTTCTTTATATTCTACATCAATTAATTCTATGGCTTTGGCAGCTGCCTCTTTAGTCTCTGCGGCAGCTACAGCAATTCCATCACCAATAAACAAAACCTCTTTCCGGGCTAAAACTTGCTGGTTTTGAATAATTACTCCAAATTCATTATTAGGGATATCATCCGCGGTTATAACCGCTTTAACACCCGGACAGTCCAAAGCTTTTTTAATATTTACCTTCACAATTCGAGCATAGGGATATTTACTTCGCAAAACTTTACCATAAAGCATATTGGGAAAGAAAAGGTCAGCGCCAAATTTAGCTTTGCCGGTAACCTTTTCGTAGGCATCGACTCGTTTTATCGATTTATTAACCTCGCTAAATTTTATTCTTTTCATCTCCCTTGTCACATACTATTTTAGCAAACCGGTCCTTTGGTTAAATTTTTTAATAAGCTCGTCTATTTTTCCTACTTGCCGGTGGATACTACCCCAGTAATTCTCATAATCGTACCATTGAGCATCTAACTCCTCTAAGTCTTTTCCCTGCTGTTCTATCCAGGTAAAATATTTGAGGTTATGGATTCTTTTTCTGTCCTGATAGGTTAATTCTTGCATGTAATCTGTGGTAAGGGCTTGCAGGTTCCGATGGAAATCGATAGCTGCATCAGTTTCATCATAGGGGCCAAACTCTTCTTCTAACTCTTTTAATCGGGAACCATAGAGTTCCATAGAATCGGTAAAGACAGTTAGAACTATATCTTTTTCGGTAAGTTCATAATATTTAGCAAACTTTATAGCCATAATCATATTGGCTATACTGGAGATTCCCATCAGAGGCAATTTTTCAATTATTTCTGCAGGAACACCCTTTTTACTTAAATATTTCTGACCAATAGGTTCATTAAATAGACGGACTATCCCCATACTATTGTTATCGTCTACGGCAATAACCATATCAGTATTTTTTGCATTATGAATCCAGGGGACGTGTTTATCTCCTATGCCCTCAATGCGATGGGCACCGAAACCATTAGCGAGCAGTGTGGGGCATTGTAAGGCTTCACCGGCAGCTATCTTACTGGTAGGGAATTTTTCTTTCATATAATCTCCACAACCTAAAGTACCAGCGGACCCGGTAGTCAGAACCACTCCTGCATAATTATCTTTTGAACTCATAATCTGGGATAAGACCTCTTCCATGGCATGACCGGTAATCTCATAATGCCAAAGATGATTACCAAATTCATCAAACTGATTAAATACTACTACATTATCTCTGGTCTTTTTTAATTCCCATGATTTATCAAAAATCTCTTTTACATTACTCTCTGTCCCCGGAGTAGCAATTACTTCTCCGGCTACTTTGGATAACCAATCAAAACGCTCTCTACTCATCCCTTCCGGGAGGATGGCTATCGACTCACAGGAAAGCAGGTCAGCATCATAAGCCCCGCCCCGGCAGTAATTACCGGTAGAAGGCCAGACCGCTTTTTGAGAAGTGGGGTCAAACTGTCCGGTAACCAAGCGAGGGACCAGACAGCCAAAAGTAGCTCCGACTTTATGGGCTCCGGTGGGAAACCATTTACCCACTAAAGCAAATATTCTGGCTTTTACTCCGGTTAACTC
>LDZT01005412.1_pt1 | contig 24479 bp, 17 predicted proteins | sample 615521 | NCBI WGS metagenome assembly LDZT01 (sample SAMN03408292, study PRJNA278302) | terrestrial metagenome | isolation source: oil reservoir sample SB1 | place: USA: Alaska, North Slope, Schrader Bluff formation | collected 2011-09
AACGGCAAAGCGTTTATTCCGTTTATTACGGCGGGCGACCCGTCGCTGGAGATAACTGAACAGCTGGTTATTATGATGGCGGAGGAAGGGGCGGACCTGATCGAGCTGGGCATTCCGTTTTCCGATCCGGTCGCGGAAGGAGTCGTTATCCAGCGCGCCGATGAGCGTGCGCTGGCAGGCGGCGCAACCACCGACAAAATTTTTGATATGGTACAGCGTATCCGCAAGGTATGCAGTGTTCCAATGGCCTTCATGACCTATGTGAATCCGGTTTTTACATACGGCGCCGGCCGTTTTATGAAAAACTGCCGGGAGACCGGCATTGACGCTGTAATTGTGCCTGACCTGCCGTTTGAGGAGAAAGAGGAGCTCCTGCCTTACTGCTCCGAATTCGGCATTGACTTGATCTCATTGATTGCGCCGACCTCCCGCGACCGCATCCGGATGATTGCCGGGGAGGCCCGGGGATTTGTTTACTGCGTATCCTCAATGGGTGTTACCGGAGTGCGCAAGGAAATCAGCGCCGATGTAGGCGAAATGATTAAACTGGTTAAAGAGGTCAGGGATATTCCCTGCGCTGTCGGCTTTGGCATTTCCACGCCCGAACAGGCGGCGAAGATGGCCGGGGTGGCGGAATATGTGCGGGCGATGAAGAAGGCGGTTTCCTAAAAAGGCGGGTTCCAAAGCTCCAGACTAATCAGTATGATGGCTTTTTTTTGACTGTCTCACTCCTTACTTATAACAGGAGCTCAAAATATATCTCAATTTGCTTGGTCACCCCGCAAATGTTTACGTATCTCATTAACAGATTCAGGTTGCGGTTATGGTTTTTAATAATACTCTCCGAGGAAAATAATGGTGCGTATTAGTCAGGAGGTTTTTAATATGAGGAAAACTCCGGGATATGCAGCAGTCTTATTGTTAGTGCTGGTTATTCTGATGGGAATGGATCTGCCTTGTTCAGCAGCAAGTCAGACAGTAGACGTGGCAGCCGACGGGTACAATATTACTATTTCTGTTAATGGAAATCCCGTTAAATTTGACCAGCCTCCGTACATAAACAATGGCCGTACAATGGTTCCGGTGAGGTTTGTGTCTGAAGCTTTAGGAGCTTATGTAACTTGGGATAGTATAACCGGGACCGTTAAAATCACCGATGATAAAATTATCGAACTAAAGATAGGTTCTAACGAGGCTATAAAAGATAGTTATTCAATTACCCTGGATGCGCCTGCAGAAATTACCGGCGGTCGTACAATGGTACCTTTACGATTTGTGAGCGAAGCTTTGGGCGCTCAGGTATCGTGGAACCAGGGTAATCGAACTATTACACCCAATACTGCTGTTGAAAAGAAACTGTTAAGTGATAATTTCGAAAATGGCAGCTCAAAGTGGACCCTTGAGGAAGGGTGGAGAATTGATACGGTTGACGGTAATAATGTTTTAAAAGGAAATGGGCATAGTTGGGTAAGGCTTAAAGGCAACGATTGGGATAATTATAGTTGCGAAGCAAAGTTTAATATTATTAGCGGTTATATGTATTTTAGCTACAGGTTGAGTGATTCAACAGATGGATTAAACAGATACTGTATCGGGGTGGGTAATAACGAAATCTACTTAAACCGACAACGGGGGAATCAGTTTAGTGAGCTTGCCAATGCACCGCTAAAATTAGACAACGGCTGGCATAAAATCGATATAAAAGGCTATGAAGGATACATTGATATTTATATTGATGATGTACTTCGTATAGCCTATAAAGACGAAAACTATATTAACAGCGGAAGTATAGGATTTGAAACCCTGGATAGTTCAAGCTGTTTGGTAGATGATGTAGAAATCGCCGCAACTAATAGTTCAAATTTGACTGATGGAAAAACTTCACCAGTAGAATTAAAACCTGGCGGTAATCCTTCACAAAATGCAGCCGATAAGGTCATAAATAGTGACCTAACAACGAGCGGAGGACAATCTGCAGCAGACGAGGTTATTTCTCAAGACCAAACGTGGAGCGGTGAGGTTCATGTAAATAATACTGTACAAGTTCTCAAAGGGGTAACTCTAACGATTAAGCCGGGAACAATCATTAAATTCAGGCATTATCGCGGGTACAAAGAGCCTGAAAAACGTTGCGGTTTGATAATAAACGGAACATTGAAAGCCATCGGTACGCCAGACCGGCAGATTGTTTTTACTTCAGATGCTTCCGATCCTATTAATGGCGATTGGCATATGCTGAGGCTTGAAAATGGCGGCAGTGAAAGTATTATTAAATATGCTGTGGTCGAGTTTGCGCAGCAAGGTATAAATCTGTGGAATTGCAGCCCGACTATCTCCCACACGGTAGTAAGGTGGAACAATTGGGAAGGAATTTATTTAGAGTCATATTGCAAAGCGCTTATTGAAAACAATCTTATCTACGAAAACGGATACAACGGTATCGCCATGGAACAGTTTAATGACGCAACAATCAGATATAACACCATTATGCGGTCAGGCACGCATGGCATACATGTCGATGCATCCACAGCTAATGTGGACCATAATCTATTAAAAGAGAACAAAGCCAGTGGCCTTTCTGTAGATGATAACGGTACATTAAATGCCTCAAATAACACAATTGAAAATAACGATGGGCCAGATATAGCAGTAGGTGAGGGTCATAATAAAGTTTTCGCCAAGGGTAATCTATTCAGGAATAATGGTGGAGGAATCAACCCTTCACCAAAGAGCGAAATAGAGAATATACCCGGGGGTGGGGCAGGAAGCTTAGTATATGGCTATAAGGTACCTGCTGGTTATGAGTTGGGCTATATCCCGGGGGATTCATTGAAGGACCGTTATATGTATGTTTACCCTGATGACGAAACCAGGCAAATAGTTAATAAAATTGGGGAAGGGCTGGGATTGACCTGGAGTCTTGCTTGGGACGGCCAAAACATCTGGACTGCAGCTTTGTGGGGGGATGTTTACAAGCTGGACCCTAATACAGGAGAAATAAAGACACACTGGATATATCCTGGGCCACAAGCATGGGGAATGACTTTCGATGGTGAAAACCTTTGGATAAATGATTTTGCGGAGAAAAAAGTTTATCAAATGACCCTGGACGGAAAAGTGCTGTCTTCCTTTACCATTCCGGATCCAACCGGTGGAGCAAAGGGAATTACATGGGATGGAAATTATCTATATATTTTAGGGTGGACTTCTTCTAAGATTTATCAGGTTGATAAACAGGGCCAGTTGATAGGGACTATTCAAATTCAAGAAGGTATTGCTGTAGGCGGGCTGACTTGGGATGGAAACTATTTCTGGGCTCCAGGGGGAAAAGGAATAGTCAAAATCGACAGGCAGGGAAAAATAGTTGGCGCAATCTATTCTGCCAGTGAGGGGACCTGGGACCTTGCTTGGGATGGCAGTTACCTGTGGGCCTGCCAGAGAACCAATGAAAACTGGCATGATGCTAAAATATTTAAATTAAAAATATTGAGTGATAAGCCCTAACTAATCCTATTTGATTCGATCTTCGAAGTGGATTTCCGGTTGAGCAAGTTAAATATTCCGGTCAAGTAAGATGAGTTATCCCAATCGGTCTCTTCGGCAGTACACAGGCAATTATTGACAGGATTTTCGGAAATATATATAATTATGAAAATAATTGAATATTTAGTAAAGGCATAACAAAAGGAAATATGAATGCGTGACTGTACCATTCAAAATCCGCAGGCCAAGAAGATAGCTCTAGCCTCCCTGCTCCTGCTGTCTGTTCTCATGGCCCTGGTGGTGAATCTGTATTTTGGCGTCGACGTGGTTTACACACATGTTTTCTATATACCGATCATCTGCGCCGGTATATGGTATCATCGCCGCGCTTTGTGGGTAGCCGCAGGTCTGGGTCTGCTGCACATTATTTGTGACAGCCTGAGCGCTCACCATCTGACCGGCGCTTCATGGATGAGCGCCCTGGTCTTTATCGGCGTCGCTCTGGCGGTGGCGCTGATCAGCGAAAAGCGCGACGCGCTTTACAATGAACTGCACAAGATCAATCAGGCCATGCTGGATATGGTCATAGAAGTCGATCCGGACGGCATCATCCATTACGTGAGTCCGTCCAGCATGAACGTGCTTGGTTACACACCGGAAGAACTGCTGCAGCGCTCCATTTTCGACCAGGTTCATCCGGAAGATCTGCCTTCAGTCAAGGCGCAGTATGATGCCGCCCTGTCGGGGCGCCAATCCTTGAGCCTTACCTGCCGGTACCGCCGGAAAGACGGCATTTATAGCCAAATTGAAGCCGCGGCCAATCCCCTGAGTGATGTTTCCGGAGGTCTGGAGAGTTGCATCATTAGATTCCGGGATATAGCCAAGCGCAAGCAGGCGGAAGACGAAGTCATCAGGACTAAACAGCTGCTGGCCGATGTCATTGATTTCTTGCCGGATGCCACCTATGTAGTTGATCAGGATAAACGGGTCATCATTTGGAATCGGGCCATGGAAGATATGAGCGGTGTTCCCAAAGAAGAGATTTTGGGGCAGGGTGATTATGCCTATACCATTCCCTTTTGGGGTGATCGCCGTACCAATATGCTTGATCTTATAGATGTCGGCGACGAAGAAATTGATAGAAATTATAAGGACATTCACCGGCAGGGTAATCATATGTCCGCTGAAGCTTTTTGTCCGGCGCTCTACAATGGCAAGGGAGCTCATTTATTGGGTGTCACTGCTCCTTTGCACGATGAGACCGGAAAACGAATCGGGATTATTCAGACGATACGTGACATTTCTGTACTCAAGGAGAGTATCGAGAGTTTTGAAGCGCTTTTCATGAAATCCCCGGATGCCTATATGATCATGGAAATTGACAGAGGAGTGATCAGTGATTGCAACGAGGCAACAGGAATCATGCTCCGGGGCAGTCGGGAACAAATTATCGGTAAAACGCCGGACGAAGTTTCTCCCGGCTATCAGCCTGATGGCCGTCTGTCGTCGAAAGCGGCAGCTGAGAAAATAGCCGAAAGCTTAAGGGATGGCGGAAACCGTTTCGAGTGGGTGCACCAGCGGCTGACGGGAGAAGATTTCTGGACAGAAGTATGCATATCGACAATAACTCTGCACGGCCGGTCAGTCCTGCTGGTAGCCTGGCGGGATATCACCGGACGGAAACGATTGGAAGAAGAGCAAAACCGGCTGATGAAAGAATTACAGCGTTCTAACGCCGAGCTGGAACAGTTTGCTTTTGTGGCGTCGCACGATCTGCGGGCTCCGCTGCGGGCCATCGAAAGCCTGTCGTTATGGCTGGAAGAGGATCTGGCGGGCATTTTGCCTGCAGAGAGCGCCGAGCATCTGTGGCTGCTCCGGGAGCGAACCAAGCGCATGGAAGCACTGCTGGATTCTCTCTTGGAGTACTCCCGCATAGGCCGGAAAAAGGCGGAAGTGGTCCTGGTCGACACTGCAGCGTTGGTTAAAAATATAATCGACAGCCTCGACATAAGCGGGCGCTTTGCCGTAACGATGACCGATCTTCCCTGTTTTTCAACTGCGCGCGGGCCATTAAACCAGGTCTTGAGCAATCTCATCGGCAATGTGGCCAAACACCACGACCTGGCGAAAGGCTGCATCACGGTCGCTGCGGTCCAGAGCGACAACCTTATCGAGTTCTCGGTCATCGACGACGGCCCCGGGATACCGGAGCAATATCGTGAAAAGGTTTTCGGGATGTTCCAGACACTGAAACCCCGCGATGAAGTGGAAGGCAGCGGCATGGGTCTGGCCCTGGTCAGGAAAATCGTCGAATATAATGGCGGTTCGGTAACCATCCATGCGGCGGAGCCCAGGGGCGCCGAAGTGCGGTTTTCCTGGCCGCTGGAGATTAAGGGAGGATAATACTAGTGGAGAGTATCAGGATACTGATGGCAGAAGATGATGATGTCGATGCAATGGCGATCCAACGGGGCTTCCGCGAGGCCAAGATCCTCAACGAATTTGTGCGCGCCAAAGACGGAATCGAAGCCCTGGAAATCATGCGTGGCCAAAACGGCCATAAGACCATTGCGCCCCCGTATGTGGTCCTGCTGGACTTAAATATGCCCCGGATGGACGGCTTCGCTTTTCTCGACGAGTTGCGTCAGGATGAAAAGTTGCAGCAAATGGTGGTATTCGTTTTGACCACGTCCAAAGACGACGAGGACCGTATGCGGGCATACTCGAAATGTATAGCGGGTTATATTGTAAAAAGCGAAGCCGGCAAGGGCTTTGCAAATCTGATTGCCATGCTGGATTATTACTGGCGCATAGTTATATTACCATAATGCGGGGGAGGGGGCATCATTGAATGACGTCCCGATCAGAATCCTGGTTATCGACGACGATGAAGTCGACCGGCGGCGAATCCGGCGCTTTATCAACGAGAAGTCGGGATATCAGCAGATAATATTAGAGGAGAGGACGGATGCCAAGTCCGGCCTGGAGGCCCTCAAATCGCAGGTGTATGATTGTGTTCTGCTCGATTTCAATCTGCCCGACGCAGACGGCTTGAGCATCATCCGGACACTGAATACCGGCGATGGCGCCATTCCGCTGATTATTATGCAGACAGTTCTGGACGATGATGAAATCGGACTGCAAACCGTCGCTGCCGGAGCGCAAGATTATCTGATCAAAGGCAGTTTCGACAGTTCCTTATTGATGCGCTCGATCCGGTACGCGTGTGAACGCCATAAATTGGTGCAGGAGAAAGCGATTTTACTCAGCGAGTACGAAAAACTGGCAATAATCGATGGGTTGACCGGCGCTTACAACCGCATGCACTTCGAAAATGAATTAAATCATCGCGTCAGTGAAGGGCAAAGAAATAACTACCCATTTTCGCTGATGTTGTTGGACGTTGACCATTTCAAAACGATAAATGATATCTATGGCCATCAGGGCGGCGATACCGTCCTCAAAGCGGTTGCCTCTGCGCTCAAGTCCAGGCTGCGCACCTCCGATATTCTTGCGCGATATGGCGGAGACGAGTTCGTCATTATTCTGCCTGGAGCTGAATTGCCGACAGCCATCCACCTGGCCAACCAACTGCTGAAGGTTATAGCAGATGTATCTGTGCCATCCATTGAACCGACCAAGTTCGAAATCACCATTAGTATTGGTGTTGCTCAATTCCCTGCCGACGGAGACGCTAACAAGTCGCTGGTAGCCTGTGTCGATCGAAGGCTCTATGCTGCCAAAACAGATGGCCGTAACAGACTGGTTTATACGGAATGACACAGGGGGACGGTTCTCTTGTGCGAAGTTAAAATGCATTGAGAAGGTGCGTGAAGGAATACCCAGGAAGCCAAGAGAGAAAAGTAAAACAGGAATCAGCCATAAGGTTTAAGTCTGCGGCAAATTTGCAGGTTAACCGACTTACCATTCCACATTGTCCGAAAGGCGTAGACATTGACACAGAAGAACCGTCCCCCTGTGCGCCCCTGTGTGCGCCCCTGGATGAGAAGAGTCAAGTTGAGTTTAGCTCTAGCGGAGCTTGTTCGTTATGCGTATTGACCAGGGCCGGCTAAGACTCTGGTTTTTTTGTTTTTAAAAAAACAAATTAAGGAGTGGGAGAAAATGATCCAAAACGTTTTAGGTAAATTAACCGCCAAAGTAGATTTAACGGCTGATGAAGCCTACAGTTTGATTCTTGCCATAAAAAATGACGAGTTAAGCGATGTGCAGATCGCAGGTTTTCAAGTGGCCCTGCTGATGAAGGGGCCGACTCTTACAGAAATAACCGCCATTGCCCGGGCCATGCGTGATAACTGCATAAGTGTTTCCCCGAAGGTTAGTGATGAGCTCATGGATACCTGCGGCACAGGCGGAGGATTAAGCACCTTTAACATCTCCACTGCTGTAGCCCTGGTTGCCGCCGCTGCCGGTATTCCGGTGGCCAAACACGGCAGCCGCTCGATATCCAGTCTTTCCGGCAGCGCTGATGTTTTGGAAGCGCTCGGCGTGGAAATAAACCTCACTCCCGAAGGAATTGAGAAGCTGATCGAAGAAATTGGCATTGCCTTTATTTATGCTCCCCTGTTCCATCCGGTAATGCATAAGGTGCTGCCGCCGGAACAGGCTCTTGGCATTAAGACCATTTTTTACACTATTATCGGCCCGCTGATCAATCCGGCCAAAGCTTCGCGGCATATCCTGGGCGTCTACAAACCCGAGCTGCTGGACGATGTCTCACAGGTTGCCCTGTCTTTAGGTTACAAGCGTGCGCTGTTTGTCCATGGCCTGGACGGCTTTGATGAAATTTCCCTGCTGGGCGCAACCAGGATTAATGAAATACAGGACGGTTCAATCAAAACCTATGAAATATCTCCCGAAGATTTTGGTTTTACCCGCTGTTCTCTTGAAGATATCGCAACCGGAACTCCCGATGTTAACGCCGCAGTAATCCGGGATGTTTTTTCAGGCAAAAATAAGGGACCCCGCCGCCAGGCGATAGTTATAAATGCGGCCGGAGCTTTGATGATCGGGGACAAGGCAAATTCCTTCAAAGAAGGAATAGCGCTGGCGGAGGAAATCATTGTCGGCGGATCAGCCCAGGAAAAACTGAATCAGCTGATTACAGCTTCTCAAGATCTTAAATCGGCAGGCTAAGATGGACAGGGCAAAAAGATTTTCCGCGGCGCTGTGGCGTCAATATCATTCCGGTAAGGTACCTGTTATTCCGGACATAAAATCCAGGTCGCCGCAGGAAGGCGGCCTGCTGCTGGAACGTGACCCTGCCGCATTTGCCCGGGCGCTGGCGGCGGCAGGCGCGCCGGCTGTTTCGGTGGTGACCGAACCCGAATATTTCGGAGGCTCGACGGAACTATTGAAGCGTATAACGCAGGCTGTTTCGCTGCCTGTCTTGCGTAAAGATTTTATTAACAGGCGCGCCCAGCTGGAAGAGAGCGTGGAACTGGGCACCGCTGCAGTACTGCTGATCGCCAGTATGCTGGAAAAGGATCAGCTGGCTGAGCTTGTTGAAGATGCTTTGACGCTGGGCCTGGAGCCGCTGGTGGAAACCCATACTCAAGCGGAGATAATTAACGCCAACCAGCTCAGTTTGACTATGCTGGGCATTAACAACCGTAATATTGTAGAATTAGAATTGGACGGAGGAAACGTAGGCAATACTGAAAAGCTGACCGGCCTGGTCAGACCGGATGTTTTAATTATCAGTGAAAGTTCTATCTCTTCCTCTGAAGATGTACAGCGGGCCCTGAGGGCGGGCGCCCATGCGGTGCTGGTGGGGACCGCCATCCTGCGGGCTGAAGACCCTCCGGAAATGTTCCGCTGTCTTAGTGAAACAAGGATGGAAAATCTATGACGCGAGTTAAGATTTGCGGTTTGATGAATGAAGAAGACGTTAACCTTTGTGTAAAAGCCGGAGTGCATACCGTAGGGTTTGTGGTAGATTACCCCGTGCCGGTGCCGTGGAACATGACAAGGGCCGAAGCCCGAAGGCTGGTTGAAAAAGTACCTCCCTATGTCAGCTCCTGTGTGGTAACAGGAGGAACGGTGGAGAATATCCTGGCTGTGGCTGAAGCCGTCCGCCCTGATCTGATTCAGCTTCATTATCAGGAAACACTGCCGGAAATAAAAGAGCTGGCTCACCGGCTGGGCCGGCAGGGTATAAAAACTATTAAGGCTTTGCGTATAGACAGCCGCGGCAAGTGTGCTTTTGAGTTTACCGATCCTGTTGTTGCGGCACGGGCTATTGCCGGGACTGAAATTTCTGCTTTGCTGGTAGATTCCTATACCGATTTTCGACCCGGGGGCACGGGAGTTACCGTTGACCTGTCAGCATTTAGGGCTGTCCGGCAGGAGGCTGCTTTGCCGGTGATCCTGGCTGGAGGGCTGAACCCGGCGAACGTCCAGCAAATTATTCAGGAGGCTGACCCATATGCTGTAGATATCCTGACTGGTGTAGAGGACGAGTTTGGAAACAGGGATCCGGATAAGGTGTACCAGTTTATGCGAGTCGTTAGGGAGTCGGAGCTTAACAAACTGACCGCGAAGTTAACGCCATAAGGCGGCGCAAAAGGGACTGTACGGATTTAAATCTTTCCCCCAATACATATTTCTAACCCTTACTATGGTTGTAAGGGTTTTTTCTTTTAAAAGATGGTTTTAGTGCTCCTAATTTGGTAAGCTATCGGAATATTATAATATTATAAAATATTTAAAATTAACTATTGACACGAGTAAAAACATAGGGTATTATTAAATTGACCTCAGAAAGGGGCCACCCGAGTACGAGGGAAGCTCCTTGATAACCAGCGAACTAAGCTAAGGCTTTTAATGACCTGCTGAGCCAAAAGCTTCTACTTGGGGGTCGAGTAGATATCTACCGGTAAGCTTAAAAATCGGAGGAATGGGGAACCATAATCAACCTGAAAGTAAGCAAATGCCCCTTGAGAAGTAGGAGTTTCAAATAAGCAGGGATTGAAGGCCGGCGCGAAAAACTTGTAGTAGACGGAGGAATTAGCTTAACGAAGGTACTATTCGACGGCTATTACAGGAAGTGGCTGGTTAGTCTGAAAAGCGGTGATGGCGCCTGCGGATCAGATGAAGGAGGGGTAAATCTAAAAAGGAGGACGTGCTGAATTGCACAACGCTCCAGGAGAAGGGTAGGCAAAGTCCGCCAGGATAATTAGCCTACCCTTTCTCGTTTGTTTTTACATAGTTATTTGAATGAGTCAAAGTATCTAAATAAGTCAAGTCTTAAATAAGTCAAGCCTGACCCCAATAAGTGGTTGTAAGGTTTTTTCTTGCGTACCCGTTTTTATTGACAGTCCGATCTTGATGGAATATATTTATATTATCCATATTATTTTGGTAAGGGGAGAATCGATAATCTTTAGGGATAAAAAAGGGACAGAAGTTGCACCTTATCGCGGAAAACGGCAGCATTAGACTGATTCCAAACATGCCTATTTCTGAGATGAGGGGTATTTTACGCGGAATGGATACTGTCATAGAGCGGGATGAGGAGGAAAGGTTTTGATTGTAGTGGATTCCTGCGGCTGGATAGAATTTCTGGCTGAAGGTCCGCTTAAGCAAAATGCCCCATAAGGGGTTTTTTTATTTATAGGCCGTCAGACCCAATGGCAAAAAGAAAACAAACTATCTTCCGCAACACTTCTTGTATTTCTTTCCGCTGCCGCATGGGCACGGATCGTTTCTGCCGATTTTTTCATTTTGTATAGGTTGAGAAGAAGGAAAGGGAATCAGATTGGATTTGCCTACAGGGCGAAGCTCATTTGGGGTATGGCCATAATTGCTCCTTAGACGGGTGTTGTTATGTACATCTGCAATAAGCTGCATTATTTTGTTTACCTGTTCCATGCCATCAAACACAATCCCGGTTGCATCCAGTAAATCAAAGTATTCCTGCGTTCTAACTTCGGCGGCGCACAGATCATGAATTTCATCAAGTGTGTCCAGTACCATATCCGGATCATCAATAAGACCGGTAAGGTATTGTTTCAGCGCCATGAGCTGGGGTGTTTCTTCGTAATAATCCCAGTCGGAGTATTTAAGAAACTCTTCTTGTGGCGGCGCATATCTGGGTTTGCCTTTTCTCGCTGCTAAAAGAGCAGGTACCCCATCAAAGTCATCTTCCTCAAAATCAACGTCGACAATATATTCATCCCAAAAACAATAACTGGCATCCATATAAATATAAGTGAGAAGCACAGAAAACATCTCATCGACGCTGGTTTGCCGTTTGTTTTGGCTGTTAAACAGTGCGATAAAATCGTCCTGGCTGATAACGCCGTACAGCGAAACTGCAGCAATGGCGTAATTGTTTAGCAAGTCGCGAAAATGTTTTTCCTCGTAAAAACCCATTACCGCCAGTTTTTTAATTGAGGATTTGATCTCTTTTGGCGCTACAAAATACAACTCATCGTCATAATAGAAACTTTGGAGCAGTCCCAGGTTTTGGGGCAGCATGTAGCAGTCAACAAGTACTTTATCGTCATGTAAATGCTTCATTGATGCTACATTTTTTAAAAAGGCAAATTCAGTTTCATCCAGGACGAAGAGAAGATCTTTGAGGACTTCCGTGTTCTGAAATGATTTAGAAATAGCAGCAATTAGTTCGAATTTCGGAAGTTTGCCGTAATATTTGATATGCAGTGACCTGCTGACCTTACGAAGCTCGCTGACGCTTTTAATCGCCAATATTTCTGAAAGCGAGTAAACTGGAGCAGTATGTGCGGCGTTCTTAATAATATCCTCTTTCACCATACCAAGAATCAGTTTTTTAAGTTCATCGTCACTCATTTTATTCATTATTGTCTCCGTGTCTGAATTTACTCCTGTTCGAGAAATTAGCCTATACATCATTGCGTTAAGTGTGATGCAGTTACTCTCCGGGGGCATCCGATGATGAACAATTAAATTGTATCAAATTTATGTGTTTTTTCATAACCATTTCAAGAAGAATCTCATTCTTTGAGTCTCAACAATATGACATGGGACCAGCACATGAAAAAATTGGCTGCAGCTGAGGCGCAGCTAGCGGAAGGAAAGGTGATGCAAGACGCGATTGGCGTTATATTCTGTGCGGTTAAAAAACACAGGAACTGAGCAAGGCTCTGCCTGCCATAATAGATACACCCTCACATACCCCGCACTTCATTTCCCTGCCTACCGGTGAACTGTCCTGTTGTCCTAACTAAGGGAGACCGGCCTCTGTCGAAAAACTGGAAAAGCCAGTGACAATACGGCAGCAGCGGAAGCAGAAAGAAAATGGTATGCCAATACTGAAGCAATCGCTGTTTTCTTGGGAGAGTTTAATCCTTGCTGGTCTCAGGAACTTTGGAAAAACATACAAACCGCATAGCTTTCTATTCGACAGACGTGAAAGCGGTTCGGTTAACCACAGATAATTGATGGGAGTGACCTGATCTGATTGTTATAAATGCATTATCGGAATATTAAAACATTATAAAATATTATAAATTAACTATTGACAAGGGTAAAAACATAGGGTATTATTAAATTGACCTCAGAAAGGGACTACCCGAGTATGAGGGGCGCTCCTTGATAACCAGCGAACTAAGCAAAAGGTTTTTAATAACCTGCTGAGCCAAAATCTTCTACTTGGGGAGTTGAGTAGATATCTACCGGTAAGCCGAAAGCCGGAGGCATGGGAAACCATAACCGGCATGAAAGTAAGCAAATGCCCCTTAAGAAGTAGGAGTTTCAAATAAGCAGGGATTAAGAGCCGGCGCGAAAAACTTGTAGTAGATGGAGGGATTAGCTCAACAAATTTACTTTTCGACAGCTACTACTAAGGAGTGGCTGGTTAGTCTGAAAAGCGGTGAAGACGCCTGCGGATCAGATAGAAGAGGGGCAAACCTAGAAAGGAGGATGCTGGAAAATTGCACAAGGCTTCAGGAGAAGGGTAGGCGAAAATCCGCCAGGATGATTAGCCTACCCTTTCTCATTTGTTTTTTGCATAGTTTATTTGAATAAGTTAAAGTATCTAAATAAGTCAAGCCTGACCCCATTTTCCTTAAACTGACACATGTGACACATGACACATGGGGACGGTACTCTTGTGTCAAGGGTAATTAGCCTACCTTGACACAAGAGTACCGTCCCCGCGCGCGTGTACGCGTGCGATTAGGTGATTATTAATTGCGTCAGTTTTTGGATCATTCTGTTATGGTGCAGGCAGCCATATCCGAAAAACTTTATTCCCTGAGCTGCCAGGGCTTGTTCAATAATAGCTTCGGAATAATATTTTTCTGTTTCCAGCTCTATCTCTGACCAGGCCGCGTCAGCAGCCGTCAGGATATCTGATGAGATTCCGCAAATATGTATTATACCGCTGTCGGGTATACGGGAAATTTCGTGATAAAACGGCAGTACAAGTTCTTTCGCAATTTGCTGTCCATTTTTTCTGCCCAGCATTGCCAGCCCGGTTAGGGGATCACTGTAGGAAATCACTTTAGCTCCGGCGCTCAACGCCAAAGTAATATATTCGATCAGGCATTTTTCATACCCCGCAATAAACTCCAGCAATGCTTCTTGTCTTTTCCGCCAGGCGGAAAAGACTTTTTCAATCGGCAACAGCATTTCCAGTAAGGAGAACAATCCGGTTATATTTAAGCACGGAGTATATCCTGCTTTGTCTATTAAACTTACAGCCTTTATAATTTCAGGCAGTCTGCCCCTGGTAAAATCCATTGGTGGCAGTTCCGGTAATTCCTCCACGGAATTAAGGCGCCTTCCTTTAGCCCTTAAGCCGAAGATGTCATTATGACCGGTAATTTCTGCGCCGTAAGCTTCCGCTTCAACAACATAATCAAAGGGCAGCATAGCCATAGAGCTGTCGAGGGTTTTTGCTGATTCGATAGAAACTTCGGCCATAGGAGCCGCATCGGTATAACAAGCCGGGAACAAATGCTTATGCTCGCGGCAAAAATCGGCGGTCAAAACGTTTTTGTGCTGATTGCACTTAAAAGGCTCTCGAATTTCAGACATGGTCTGGCTCCGCCTTACTTCTATGGCATTAGAACTGTATGCGTTTGCATCAATCAGATTATCGTATGATTGAGATAGGTATGATTGGCCAATAATGATTTCACTTGTTCATGCTTCCGTTGTAACTTAATTTTCTATTTCTGTGTCTGGTTTCTGGGGAGCATTATTTTTCTTGTTTACCTTTCCGATAAACTTAGCCGCATCAATGATGAATCTTTCATGAGTACCTTCAGAAATTAAGTCTATCCCATCATGGCCTTCTACATGAAAGAATAATCTTTTACCTTCGATCTTTTCTAACCGTATTTTGACTGTAACAGTCAAACCTGGTGGTGTAGCGGCAACGTGGCTTAATTTTAAATCGGTTCCAACGGTTTGTTCGTTGGGCCAATCCAAATGAGGTTTGAGAGCTTTAATACATGCCCATTCAAATAAGCCCACCATGTATCCCGTTGCCAACACTTTAGGCATTACTTGTAATTCTTCCGATTCAGGGTAAAGGTAAGGAACAGTTTTGTTTTCTGGAACAGTAAACTTAAACTCATAATACAAACCGGCTTGTAAAGTGCTTTTCACTTGAAACACCTCCTTGATGCAAATAATTATATTGTGATATTCCTTAATAAACAATCCATTATATCGTTTGGCGAAAAGGCTGCCGTCGGCAGGCACAGTGCATAAAAAGCGGCGCAAAAGAGTAAATCAAAAACAACGAGTGTTGTGACGAGGGGACGGGGTTATTGACACCTGGTTGACACCTCATGAAAATTGTGTCAACAACCCCGTCCCCTCGTCACTAACTGCGCTTATTTGAACTGTGGAAAATTAATTATTTCCAGCCATCGTATTGTGCAACATTTTCTGCGGTAATTAAGCCGATGGGCGTCCAGAAGATATCTTTATTGATCTCCTGACCCTGTATTGCTTTAAGGGACAAAATCAAGCCCGCTTTTCCAAAAAGATATGGACTCATGGCGACGCTGCCGTCTAATTCACCGGCCATAATTGATTTGCGCGCATTGTCAATGAAGTCAATACCGCATACCACTACCTGATCTTTTTTGTTGGCGGCTTTTAACGCTTCAACAACCCCCAGGGCCATATCGTCATTGGCGCACATAATACCTTTCAGATCCGGATTGGCCTTCAGTATGTTGGTGGCGGCGTCATAAGCTTTTTGGGCGTCCCAGTCAGCCGCTTCCACAGCAACCACTTCACCGCCGTTATTTTTAAAACCTTCAATGGCGCCTTGTTTTCTTTGTTCACTGTTATCGGAGCCGGCCTGTCCTTCGATTACAGCAACTTTAGCGGGACCGCCGATTTTTTTCATAATAAACTCGGCGCCCATCTTCCCCTGCTCTTTAAAGTCGGATGTAACAAATGCTTCAACGACCGCTCCGGCGTCTTTCGCAGCTTTGGCGTCAATGTTGGTGCCTACCGCGATTACTTTAAGCCCTTTTTTGGTTGCTTTTGCCACGCTGGGAACAAGGTTAAAAGGAGTCATGGAGGAAATGGCAAAAGCGTCATAGTCTTTAGTCAGTAAGGTATTAAACGCCTCAGCCTGTCCGTTCTCATCCGCTTCGTTCGGCGCGGCGACAACATCAACCTGCACTCCATATTCTTTGGCGGCGTCTTTATAGCCTTCTTCAACTGTTACCCAGAAGGGATTGGTCATGCTAAAAGCGACTGCGCCGATTTTTTCCCCTTTGCCCATATCAGGAAGGGGCGCCAATGCTTCCAGCATTTTTGACTCTGCGTCTTTTAACAATGCATTTTGAATTGTGGAAACGGGAGCTTTATCTTTTGTGTCGGATTCCTTTTCTTTCGTCCCCGAATTTTTGTTGCTGCCGCATCCGGCCATACATACGGAAATCAGCATCAGCGTTATCAGGATCATTACTGCTGTAAATTTTTTCATCTGCATTCCTCCAAATACATTATTTTTTTATTGAACATACTCAACATACTTTTTTCAAGTATGAACAAATCAAATTATTATGTTCCGCCTGCCATAAATTCATTGATCGTCTTTACATCCGCCTTTATTCTGGGACCTGGCTGGGTGCATTTTATTGCGGCTGTCGCTGAGGCAAAGTCCATGGACTGCTGTCTGGTTTGTCCATTTACATAGTAGCTGTAGATCAAACCCCCCAGAAAACAGTCTCCTGCCCCTGTAGTATCGACAGGAACGATTTTATAGGGCTGCGCGGTTACTTTGCCGTCTTTATCCAGCCATACTGCGCCGCAATCTCCGGCTGTGCAGATCATTCCCTTTTTGACCGGGTATTTTTGGTACAGGATGTTCATGGCTTCTTCATAATCCGGGGTATTGGTCAGGCTTTGATAACTGTCTCTTCCCGATACGAACAACTCCGCCAAGGAAAGCATTTCAAAAAGCTCTTCCGTCTCCACTCCGATTTTATTCATAATGTCCGTTGGGCACTCAAGGCAAAAAACCACCGGGATGTTTCTCTCGGCGCAAAGTTTGGCCATAGCAAGAGCCGGTTTGGCAGGAAACATGTCCGTATAAAACAGGTCGATGCCCTCCAGCATATACGGGGTGATTTCTTCCGCCTGCAGGTTCATTAAACAATCGCCCATATTTGCAAAAATAGTGTGTTCTCCATTATTGGCCGCAATGATATAGGTATGCATCGTTTTCCCGTTGGGGACCGTAATGAGCAGGCTGTCATCAATGCCGTCCTTGATTAAGCCTTCTCTGAAAATCCTGCCGAAGCTGTCGTCGCCGATTTTTGCCACCTGCCTGGCGTTTACCCCCAACCTGGCCAGTGTAACGAGCATATTGGCGCAGCTTCCGCCCGGAAGGATCTGCTCATTTCTAATTATTTCAAATTGATCCGCTTCCGGCAGGCTGTCGCACTGCAATACCACATCCATCGTTGCCGTGCCTAAACCCAGGACAGTTGTTATACTCTATCACCACCTTTTATTTTTTTGGCCTGCCCCATATCCGGGCGGCATTGACCATCGCCTCCACATTTTCTACGGGGGTTTGTACCGGCAGGGTGCAGCCGCTGCTTAAAGTGTATCCCCTGGGATTATCCACGCACTTTTCGATACATTCTCTGGATTCTCTCATCACATCCTCAACACTGCCCAAAAGCATAGTGTCCACCGGTTTAACATTTCCTTTAAGGGCAGCCGTCTTGCCCAGTATTTCCTTTGCTTCCGCCATATCCATGGCATTGTCCAGACTGATTGATGAAAAACCAAGTTCGGCCATATCCGCCCATAATGGTCTGCTGTTCCCGCAAATATGCAAATTCCCGGCGCTCCCGATATTTTCAATCTGCCAGTCAGCAATCCGTTTCAAATAGGGCTTTACAAAAAACCTGAAATCCTTGGGGCTGATCACCGAACAGGAAGCAAAGGAATCTCCGACGCTGCATCCGACACCGTATTCCCAGCAAGCCGCCATGTAATTAATCAGATTTTGAGTATTAACGTCCATTATTTTGAGGACTGCCTCAGGATTTTTTTTCAAATCTCTTAAAAGACAGTCTGCTCCCCGCATCAGTGATGCGCAGGTCAGGGGGCCGCCCATTCCGCTGCCCACTTTTACTTTGGAACCAACCAGTTCCTGCAGGCGGGCCACAGCCTCTATACACAGCTTCAGCCTGCCGGTTTTTTTGGGATCGACCGGCTCCAATTTTTCGATATGCTCATATGTCTTTAAGCAGTGTTCCGCAATTTGAGGCCTTTCGTGATCGGTATAGGTAAACCTGCATCCCAACGCTTCTGCAAAACCGTGATGATCAGGGCTGACGCTTACGCTGTCATAGCCAAAATATTCAAAGGCCTTGGCCTGCGCTTCGGCCGCCAGTTTGGGGTTGAACAAATATTCCTTTAAACTTATACCTGTTGACCAGATAACATGTTCCGCCACCATCGGGCTGCATGGTATCCTGTCATAGGGTCTGCCGGCTTTAATCGCAGCGGAACGTTCGATGGGGGTCATCCCGTCTTTAGGTATCACGAGGTTTTTCATTGCCTGCCTCCGGTTGTTATTTCCCTTTCTCCAATATTTTTATTGCCAAAACAATATTTTGTAATAACGCTTCAAACTGCAGCCTGCTGCTGTTGCTTTTTGAAAAACGGGCCAATTCCCGGCTGACCGCCGGATGGAATTCGCCGCCTACGTTTTCCGCTGATTTGCCAGCCTCAATACTGTCTTTGAGCCAATTGCTGTTTTTTAGCCTTAACCCGGTTTCCAGATCATTAAATAATAAAAAACAGTTATCTTCCCTTAATTTTGAGATGCTTTCTCCCGTATACAGCCGGTCTAACGGATACCGGTCTTTTTGAAACAAGAAACCGTCATAATAAGGTTTGCTAAAACCTGCGATGAGAATATTTCTTTTGTGCAAATAAGCCAGACTGTTTTGCGCTTCAATCATGTCCTTGAAGCCGGAAGCGATGAGTACGGCCTGTCCTTTACAGATTTCAGGAAGATCACTGGATACTTTCCCGCTAAAAGCCCCTCCCATACCGGCAGTGACAACAAGTTCGGACTGACATTCATTTGCCAAAGCCAGTACTGCGCCGGCTGTACAAAATCCGCTGCCCGGTGTGCGGTTTGGTTCTGTAATTATACGGCTGTCAATTCTCGGGAGATTTTTTTGGCTACGGTATTCCAATAATGATTCCAGACAATCGACCATCATATTGCCCTGCCACAGCCAAACAAAACCCGCGCTGCCGGACACTCTGGCGGAATAATCCTTCCAGATCTGCAGTAAGTCTTCCCCGGTCAGATCTGCAATCCCCTGACCAATTAAGGCAGTCTCAATTAAAATGTGGTATTTTTTCATCATAAAATCCCGTTAATAAAATTCGTTGATAAAATCTCGTCCTGCGGTTATTCCTGCCTGCTGCGCAGCTGGGAAATTACGATTGCGGCAAGAATGATGACGCCGGTAAATAACTGCTGGTAGTAAGTAGGGACGGCAAGCATGGTCAGCCCGTTTCTCATTACCCCCAGAGTCAGGCAGGCAATAAAAGTGCCAGCGACAGAAGCTTTGCCCCCGTTCATGCTGGTACCGCCTAAAACAACCGCCGCAATAGCATCCATTTCATAAGTTGCACCGGCCAAAGGCGCAGCCGCGTTAAGCCTTGCTGTCATAATCAGTCCTGCCGCTGCCGCGCACAGGGCGGAAAAGCAATATATACTGGTCCTGTAAAAATTAACGTTAACTCCCGTAATCCTCAGCGCTTCCCCATTGCCGCCTAAAGCAAGGCTGTATTTCCCCCAAAGGGTATAGGTCATGAGGAAAAGACCCAAAGCTGCGAAAATAATTGATAAGAGAATAGGCGGGTTAATTGGGCCGATTGAGCCAGTGCCCCAGAATTTAAAATTTGCGGAAAAACCATAAATGGAAACACCGCCGGTCAGAATGAGAGCCAATCCACGCGCAATGGACATGGAAGCCAGGGTTGTAATGAACGGGTTTACCTTTATATAAGAAACTACGAGGCCGTTCATCAGGCCGAAACAAAATGCAGCCAAACAACCCATGACTATAGCGGGAAAGACATCCGTACCAGCCTTCATTGCCACCGCCATGACTACACCGCTTAAAGCAGCCACATTGCCGGCCGACAAATCAATTCCGCCGCCGGCTATGACGAAGGTCATTCCTACAGCCAACAAAATATGAACGGAACTCTGGTCCAAAATATTTCTGAAGTTCTCCCAGGACAGAAAATATTCGGAAGATAGACTTAAGAAACAGATTAAAGTTAATAACACTCCTGTGAGCAGGAGCTGCGGGAAAATTTTTTGCAGCCTGACGCTTAGATCCATTGTTATATACACCTGTAATTATTTGTCTCTTCCAGGTCTATTGCTCCGGTAATCATGGCGACCACATCCTGGGGGCTGACTTGATCGGCCTTTAGATAATCCACTACTTCACCCTGGCGTATAATGCAGATGCGATCAGCTATTTTAAAGACCTGCTCCATATTATGGCTGATCACTATCACACCAAATTTTTGTCCGGCAAGACTTTTAATCAGTTTTAAGACTGCAACTGTTTCTTTTAAGCCCATTGCCGCAGTCGGTTCATCAAAGATCAGCAGTCTGCCGCCTTGATGGACAGCCCGCGCTACTGCCACACTTTGTCTTTGCCCACCGCTTAAATAACATACCGGAGTGTGCAGGGAAGGTATTTGAATCCCAAGCTGCTCCATCAGGCGCCTGGTTTCCTGGCGCATTTTTTTCTCGTCCAGGCAGAATAAATATTTTAGGTATTCCCTGCCTAAAAAAATGTTATCGGGAGTATTGAGGGTATTAACCAGCGCCAAATCCTGATAAACAGTGGAAATACCGGCGGCAAGCGCCGTTTTGGGGTTTAATTTATTGTATTTTTTGCCGGCGATAATGATTTCACCGCTGTCGGGAGTAATTGCTCCGGATAGGATTTTAATAATTGTACTTTTGCCTGCGCCGTTATCCCCGACAATGGCTAGTACTTCGCCAGAGTATGCTTTTAAGTCTACGCCCTTAAGCGCCTCGACGCTGCCGAATTTCTTTCTGATCCCTCTAATCTCCAAAAATGGCTGAACTGATATATCCGACATAATTCCAACCTTATTTAAGTTTAATCTACGAGTGTGCCGGGGATTTTTGATTTCTTCACGATGATATCACGCTGCTCTTTTTAAATTCTTATTCACAACTTGAAATTCGACATTTATCGCTATTATCCTGCAGAAGCAGCTGTAAAGCAGTTGTGGGTAATCTCAATTAATGTAATATGCGGTCTGAATGATAATGAAATAGGCATACTTACGGTCATATTGATAATTTATATCGCTGAAGGACGTTTAATAAAATATTCTTATAATACATTTATCTTAAAAGTTTTCTAAAAAAAGGACTTTGAGATCCGGATAAGACCTTCTAAAATAATGTATTCGGCATATTATACGTGATATGGATCATCTGGCTCAATTTGCCGGACTGGATGACAAACTTACGGATAGATTAAACTAATTTATAACTAAAAGGATGTATGATATATATTACTTATAATACGCGGATATTTTTTATACTATGGAAAAATATGAACTAATTGAAGACAATTATCTGATAAAAATATTGATTGTATAAAGATTGTAGGGATAAGGATGTAACTCAAGAGACAGGAAAGATGAAGCCTGGAAAATTAATTAAAAGACTTTTTTTGAAGAGTCATTGTGTGAAGTGATTATGGCAACTCCAGAGTGCAGTCGAATCCGAAAGTGAGTGCTGTCACGCCGGATTTTTAGTGCTATGGATTGGTACCCCGGTTTGGATATATGCTTCCATTTTCCGGATTTTCTTTCCAATTATTATAAAATTCAAGATATAATGTATATAGATAATCTTGGATGACAAAGAGGGGCGGTCTGTGTCCATGTCAATATTAGCCACTAAACTTTATATTCCTCCGCCCCGGTCCAAATTAGTCCGCCGTACTCGCCTGATCGAGAGGTTGAACGAGGGTAAACACCGCAAACTGACCCTTATCTCTGGCCCCGCCGGCTTTGGTAAAACCATGCTGGTCAGCGAATGGATTGCTGGCTGCAAGCGACCAGCCGCCTGGTTTTCGATGGACGAAGGAGATAACGATCCCATACGCTTTCTGACTTACTTCGTTTCTGCTTTGCAAACGATTTCAGCGGGTGTTGGAGGAGGGGTGTTGGGGGTTCTACAATCCACTCAGCCACCGCCAACTGAATCGATTCTGACGGTACTGCTCAATGAAATTACAGCCATTCCGGGCGATTTTACACTCGTACTTGACGATTACCACGCTATTGATGCCAAACCGGTTGATGAAGTCCTCACCTTTCTGTTAGATCACCTGCCGCCGCAGATGCACCTGGTCATCGCCACCCGTGAGGATCCATATATACCCTTGGCGCGGTTACGTGCCCAGGGCCAGTTGGCCGAGCTTCGTGCGGCCGACTTGTGTTTTACCCCAACAGAAACTGCCGGATTCCTTAACAACGTGATGGGCCTGGACCTCTCCGCAGAAGACATAGCCGCATTGGATACCCGCACTGAAGGATGGATTGCCGGCCTTCAGCTTGCCGCGATCTCCATGCAGGGACATAAGGACATTAGCAACTTTATAAAATCTTTCAACGGCAGCCACTATTTCGTGATGGACTATCTGGTTGAAGAAGTTCTGCAGCAGCAGCCCGAAAGAGTCCAGACTTTTTTGCTGCGTACGTCGATCCTTGACCGCCTGTGCGGTCCTCTTTGTGACGCCGTTTTGCCCGACCCATCTGCAGGCGGGCAAGAAACACTGGAATATCTCCAGCATGCTAACCTGTTCATCGTTCCTCTGGATGATGAACGGCGCTGGTACCGCTATCATCATCTCTTTGCTGATTTGCTGCGGCAGCGGCTTAGCCGGAGCGCCGCAGCTCCTGCAAAAGATGAAGGGAAGGGCGCGGCCGAATACCATGCTCGCGCCAGCCAGTGGTATGAAGACAATGGTCTGGAGCTTGAAGCTTTTAAACATGCTGTTGCCGCCAATGATGTTGACCGCACCGCACGCCTGGTTGAAGGGAAGGGGATGCCCCTGCACTTTCGCGGAGCGTTAGCCCCTGTATTGAACTGGCTGCAGTCCCTGCCAAAGACAGTACTGGATGCCAGGCCATCGCTGTGGGTGATGTACGCCTCGGCGTTATCGATGACCGGCCAAACAGCCGCCGTCGAACAGAAGCTGCTGGCTGCTGAAGCCGCCCTTCAAGAGGTTGAGCCGGATGACAGGACCCGAAACCTTGTAGGACATATTGCCGCCATCAGGGCTTTGCTGGCCGCCACTCAGAACCAGGTGGAGGCCATCATTACCCAGTCGCGCCGTGCCTTGGAGTATCTGCACCCCGGCAACCTGGCAGTCCGTACTGCAACTATCTGGAAGCTGGGGATTGCTTATCAGCTCCAGGGAGATCGTGCCGCGGCGGCACGGGCCTATTCTGAAGCCATATCTGTCAGTCAATCGTCCGGGAATACAATCATCAACACAGTAGCCACAATCGGCCTGGGCAACGTACAGGAGACAGAAAACCAGCTTTATCCGGCGGCTGAGAACTACAAGCGCGTTCTGAAGCTGATGGGTGATATGCCGTCGCCGTTTGCCTGCGAAGCGCATCTTGGCCTGACCCGTATATTCTACCAATGGAATGATTTTGATGCCGCCGAGCAGCATGGACAGCAGAGTGTCCAAATTGCGCGGCAGATTGAGAACACTGAAAGATTCATTGCCGGTGAGCTTGAGACCGTTACTACTATTGCAATTGTAATCGGTTGGCTATTCCTAACAATATTAAGTCAGCAATATATTGCAGGAGCTCCGGATGCTTCCTATTTTCAAACTTTGGGCACTTTAACGCTAAAAGAAAATGTTTCGATTGGATATATATTGCAAATTGTTTTCCCTCTGGGTGCTCTGATGTTCTACTGTGTATTGTATCAAGCCAAGCTCATTCCCCGATGGATATCCGGTTGGGGTCTCATTGCAGCTATATTGGTGTTAGCCTTGGCCTTTTTAGATTTGTTTGGTATCGTTACATCTCATGACGTTTTAGACCTTCCGATATTCCTGCAAGAAATGGTTATGGCGGTATGGCTGATCGTTAAAGGATTTAATCCATCTGGAATCGAGTCTAAAATTTGTCAGTAGAAGAAAAAGGACGGAAGGTATGGACGCAAATAACATTCCGGCGGAAAATTCGTTATAAAGGTCAAATAAGAAGGAGTATTTATACAAAGCCATACTTACAAAAAAAATACGGAGATCCTGACTGCGGTATTTGATTAGGGGACAAAAACACAGGGGGACGGTTCTTAAAGGGTTCAATTGGAAGTTTTGCGAAGAAAAAGGGCTCAAATATCAGGCAACTCCTGGTTTTGAGCCTTAATCATCAATAACGCG
>LDZT01009210.1_pt1 | contig 24469 bp, 24 predicted proteins | sample 615521 | NCBI WGS metagenome assembly LDZT01 (sample SAMN03408292, study PRJNA278302) | terrestrial metagenome | isolation source: oil reservoir sample SB1 | place: USA: Alaska, North Slope, Schrader Bluff formation | collected 2011-09
GGTTTCACTTTTTTCTGTACAAAAGTCCTTTTCTTGTGTATACTCTTTCATAAGCATATCCCTTTCTTATTTTGGAAATATTTTTGTTAAATGTACTTTTCAAGGGATATGCTTTTTTTATCTTTCTGTCCACAACATTTGATTATAACTCATTTGTGCAATCTCTTTTTCTAAAGCTTTTTGATTGATAACTTTAACTTTTATTAATCTAGTCATAATTTTTGACTGTTCCCCTCAATAATTTTTATTTCATCCCTGGTTAAACCGTAGAGATTATAAACAAGCTGGTTGATTTGTTTTTCGTAGTCGCGGACTTTGGCTTGCTTGATAGGGTCTTTTAAATAGCCGCTGTCTTGGGTGATGGCGAGGATTTTATCAACAAGGTCAATAAATGGTTTTTGCTTATTTTGATCCACTTTTACTATAGGGAGCTGTTCAATTGTAGATTTGTTTATTGCTAGATACTCTCCGGCGAGGTGCTTGTCTTTAAAATTTATTTTTAGGAAGTGGCTCAAATACTTACTATTCAATAAAGCCAGGAGATATTTGGGATCAAACCCATCAAAGGTATATATTGCATAAACTCCAATTCCTATGGCAAGCGGTTCTTGTACATAAGTTGCTTCGATTTCTTTTGTCATACCAGCAATAACTATTTTTGGATTTTCCCAAAATGACCACTTACTTTCAGCTACTACCCCTTTTTTGTAATTGATATAAGGAAACATGAATAATTTTTTCAAGAAGTGAACATCGCTGAATTTAACGTGATAGCGATCGATAGATCCACTCACTATAAATGGCATACTTTGCCTTGAACGATCTTTTGACTCCACAACCAAACTCTTTATTTGTTGAGCCTGAAATCCAGTTGTTCCTGACCCAACCTTTAATCCGAGTTCCTTAATTGTTTTAAACTTTGAATGAATTTTTTTGCGTATTTTTAACCCGGCTTGAGTCTTAAGATCACCTAGATTTTCAACTTCGTATTCAGTGACACCGGTAGTATGTTGACGATTTCCTAAAATCACTATCGGATATACACCTGTGTTTTTAAACACTCCAAGATTTGAAACAATAATAACTTTCTTTAATCCCTTGCGTTTAAGCTCTTCTATCACGTTTGATGCATAGTTCGAAACTAAAAACTTGTTAGGTATAATCCAGCTAAAAATAGCTCCACTATTTGAAATATTTAACCCTCGTAGTAAAAAAACGGTGTAAAGATCAAATGCACCTTTAACTTGAGGATATTTTGTTCTATAAATCTTTCTAATCTCTGGATCATCCTGATTATGTACAGCTGAAACATAAGGAGGATTGCCAATCACGATATCAAAACCACCTTTCTTGAAAACTTCGGCAAAGTACAACTTCCAAGCAAAAAATGGCTTAGTTTTATTTTTGCTGGTAAATTCCCGAAGTTGCTTTTCTATATTTTCTAAATCAAACCCGGCTTTTTGAGATAATTTTCGTTTTTCTTTATCAATAATCTCCTCCTTCGTTTTTTTATTTGGAACTGCTGCGTACTTTTCCTCAATATCTTCCATTTGACGGAAATAATCGGCCTTTTGTTTTCTAATTTTTGCTTCAAAAATCTTTATCATCAAATCTTCAATCTCGTTTTTTAGTTTTGCTTTTTTATCCTTGTTTGGTTCATTTTGAAAGTCAATTTTTTTTTGCTCAAACTCTTTAATTAATTTATCCTCTTTTTCGATAAACAGCATCCCAGCCTGCTCTTGTTTTGCTTGTCCATTATCAAAATCAATACCGAGAAATTCAGAAATTAAGCTATTTCCTTGCATAATTTTAAAATCCAAATTTGGTAAAGGCTCAATCCCCCAATTTTCTTTCTCTTTGTCTATTTTCTCATCAACCAACAATGAAATGAAAAAACGAAGTTTGGCTATTTCTACCGCAATTTGCTGGATATCCACGCCATAAATGCATTTTTGAATCAAATACAGCTTGCGTCCATAGTCGGCATTTTTATCTTTAAAAAATTCTTCAATTTGATTTTTTGTTGCTCGCCTAACTTGCGGATCAGGAATTACCTCTGCTGCTATTAATTGTGCCTGCTTCCAAAGTTCGTTCCCAGAGTCCACTTTACTAAGAATAAAAACCATTTTGTTTAATGCGCCCATCGGAAAAGCGCCAGAGCCAACGGCCGGGTCAATAATGCGGACGCTTTCAATAAGTTCTACTAGTTTTCTTGATTCATCCTCTTTGAAAGGATTTTCGTCGCTGCCAGTTGAGAAAAGTCTATCTAGTTTTTCATCTAGGTTTTGTGCTTCCACGAGATGGGTTTTAAAATACTCTTTGAGCGATTCGGTAACCATATAGTCCACAATTTCTCGCGGAGTGTAGTAACTGCCGGTAGCTTTGCGAGCAGTAGTGGATGTCTCTGGGTTAAAACTCGCTAAAAGGTTTTCAAAAACTCTTCCCAAAAGTTCCGGATCAAGTGCCACTTCTGCATCATTGGGATCATTTTCATCAATAGTGAAATTATAATATGACAAAATATTAATAATTCCGCGAACTTTATAGTTTTTATTCTTAGTACCATATTCTATATTTAAATCAGCATTACTATCACCAGAAAAAAATAAAAAATTGGGCACTACTGGTTGATTTTTCTTGGTATCTGAAAAACCATCAATGTAAATCCCGTTAGGCTTATCATCAAGGCACTCAAAAATACCACCATTTAAAAAGGGAATTTCTCCAAAATAATCTTTTATTTTTTCAGGATTCTTGAATAATTTGTGATAGCGATAAGTATAATTATTTCCGAAATGTGGATTATAGCCTCGTATTCCCCTAATTTCACTTCTAAAGTTTCTTTCTTCTCTTTTGGTGCTGAGAGTGGCAAAAAAAAGGTTCTGCAATATGGCTTTATAATAAGAACTGCTTTGCGGGGAAAGATCATTTAGATATTCAACTACTCTACTTTCATTAAAAAAAGAATCCGGCACCAAGCCCCGGACCCGCATAAACCAGATAAATATCAGACGAGTTATCAAACGAATAACAGCCATGTTACGGCCATTTTCCTCTTCTTCGGCATCTTTGGGAAATCTTGAGTTTTGTACTGCCCAAAAGTACCAGTTAGCAATATCTTTATAGAAATCTTCAGTTACTTTCTCAACACTGAAAGCATCTTTAACTTTTTCCAGAGAAGAAAAATCCCCCTCTCCAATCCTTTGCAAAAAAGTTTTGTTGGTTAGGTCCGGACTGACAAAATAGGTAAATCTGCGAAAGGTGCTGGGATGCCTTCCTTTGCCTAGATAATTAAAATAAATAAGGCTAAATCGAAAATTTCCTTTTTGGTCATAAAAAATAAAAATCCCGGAATCAAAATCAAGTTCTTTTAAAATCTTCTTAGCCTTTTCATATTGTGCTTTTTTGCCGGATCTCTCTGAGAGTGATTTAGTGGAGTTAAAAGCACAGATAATAAGTTCTTGGGCTTCATTATCAAAATTGACTTCACCAAGCTTGATACCTTCTGAAAAAGACTCATCATCATACTGATTAAGGGATTCTCTGTGAGGTCGAAAGTAGCGGTTTTTATACCGGAAAAACCTAATAAATTTATCTATTTTAAAATCCCCTATAATATCCTGTAAGATTTTTTTACTCATAATTCTGGTTCTCCACTGCAATTATAATTTCTTTATGTAAAGAGAGTTGTTTTTCTTTCTCTTTCTGTAAATAATCTTCACCTAGTTCTTCTTTGAGGGTTCTTATTTCATTTACAGTTTGCTTTTTCTGCCTCTCATTGATAGAATCCAGATTCGCAATACGTCGGAGAGTGTAATCGGCTAAGGTACCATAATCGTTAATGTCTTCCAATAAAGTTCGAATAAAATCTAAATGTGGCAAAAGTTCATCCCAGGGTTTATTTATAAAGGTTTTTAGGTTATTTAATGCCTTCTGTTCAATACTCTGTTCGCTAACAGGCATAGAAGATTCTTTTTTAGGATTTTTTATTCTTTCATAGGCATCCCAGAAATGATTGCTTAAAGGCTTTGACTTTTCTTCTCTATCGCATTTTACTTTCTCATAAATTTCTTCCATCATCAAATCATTGATAGCCTGCTTTTTCTCCTGGTGATTACTGATACTTTTGATATGGATTCTTCTTTTTTTAATTAGCACAATCAATTCATTTTCGTTGTATGTTTTAGCAACCTTAATTCTGGGTGAAAATTTCTTGATTCTTTCTATAATATCTGGATCTTCTTCTTTTATCTTAGTAAATTCACGCAACGCTTTAGTGTAAAAGCTTTCTTCCTGAAGTTTATCCGGGTTTTGCTGAATTCTGTTGTATAAACCTGAAGCTGTGGGTTCTTCATCTATATCAAATATCTTGGCATCTTCCCCTAAGGTGTTGTGAATTAAGAACATTTTGTTTTGAGCTATCTCCCTGCTCTTTACTACACTTGCACCTTTTTCTGTAGGAAAGAAATTTACAATATAGAGTTTATCAAATACCTTCTTGCTGATCCGGTTGATTCGGCCAACTCGCTGGATTACTCGAACTGGATTCCAGGGTATATCATAATTAATAACCATCCCAGCTCTGTTTAGATTAAATCCCTCGGAAATTTTATCAGAGGTAAGTAGAATGTCATAGTCATCCTTTGGTTCAGTATGAGAGGCATCAAAATTCTGATTGATTTCTTTCACTTTCCTGCTAGATAGATCACCGGCAACAATGAGAACGCGTTCACCAAAAATATTTTTAAGAATAGGAGCAAGATAATTCACAGTATCTACGTATTCGGAGAAGATGACTACCTTCCTTTTTGGTTCACCAGAAGAAGGCTTACCAGAAAAGATTTCTCTTAAATTTTCAATCAAGCAGTCAACTTTGGGGTCTCTGACATCTAATTTCAGGAGGCTCAGTCTTTTAAATATTTTATTTAATAAAGCTAAATCTGATTTGATATCAGCAATAAATTCTTCCTTATGGGCAAATTTATTAATCTCATAAATTCGGTTGTTTTTAGGGTAATCCCCTTCTCTAAGCTTTTCGGAAAACTCGGCCAAATCTTTTTCTATCTCTTCGATCTCCTTATCATAGATCTTTTCCAACAAGGAACGATCCAAAATATATTTATTGGTCTTTTCAATAAATTCCAAAATATCTTCCGTAATCTTTATAAAGTTTTTTACGCTTTGCTTAAACGAGCCAAAAGAACTTTCAAATCTTTTTACCAGTAATCTTCTCATGAATTCATATAAATTTTTCTGTTGGATAAATTGAAAATTTTCTTTTTCACTCAGCTTTTCTTCTTCTATTTTTTCTCTTTTTATTTCATATTCAAAAGGTCGATAAATTGCTCCCTTAAACTTTCCCCCATCAGCCGGATCGGCAAAATATTCTCGAATAATCTCATCGTAAAATCTGGATTGTTCTTCGGTCAACTCAAAAAACCATTCCTTGGGGTCGTCTATGATGGAAAGATCAGCCACTTCATTCTGATAAAAAGGATTGTTTTGCAGGTCAAGTCGATTTCGGCGGATAGTGATCGGCTCAATAACATCTCTTATCTGCTTAGCTAAGTAATGAGCACGGTTTTGTACTTTGGATAAATTAATTACCCTTTCTCCAAATAATTTCTCATAGAAATTTTCTGCTTTTCTTTTTTTATTGATATCAGGTGAATTATGATATTTCTTGATATAGCCTAATCGATCAAAGATACTTTTAAAATGGCGAAATTTATTGATAATATTATCTTCTAATGTAATTGTTGACTTTTTAGGAATGATAAACAAATTTAACAGTGATAATATATCACCAGGCCGGTTATTAAAAGGAGTAGCAGTTAAAAGCATGACAGTTTTATTGCGGCATATATTCTTTAGCATTTCATAGCCTTTGGTATCCTGATTTCGGAAACGGTGAGCTTCATCAATAATTACAATCTCAATATCACTTTTGTCCTTAATAAATTTTGCGATATTTTCCAAATCACCACAGGAACGAACTTCCCAATCGTACAGACCAAACTCTTCCTGATACCTTCGCCAACCAGAAGTTTTGTTTTTATCCCCCATAATACCCGGTGGACAAATAATAATACCTCTTTTTCTTAGCTGTTTTGCCACTGCACAGGCAATAATGGTTTTACCAAGCCCAACAACATCGGCAATAATCACACCGTTGTTCTTTTCAATAATGGCAAGAGCTTGTTTTACTGCATCCATTTGATATTGGTATACCTTGTAATTATTTCTTTTTAAAGTATCAATAACAGATTCGCCAATATTCTTATATTCAAAAGAAGAAAGGTATGTTTTAAGTATTAATGCAAAGGCTTCAAAGGGAGTTATCTCTGTAATCAAGGTTTCGTTTTCAATAATTTCAATCAATTTTTTCCTTGTTTGGTTATGTTCTGTTATAAGTACTGCCTCATCCCATAGTTGATCAAAGTAGGCTTCAGTATCTTCTACACCATAATCACTTATTTCTACATTAAACTCTGCCTGAGTAGTTAGACCAGCTTTAGTTAAATTACTGCTGCCGGTAATAAATAGCCGGCTTCTGGCAATCTGGGTTTCCATTAATTTAAAGATGTATAGTTTGGCATGGTTGGGGTTGTAGGTTTTTCGTATTAATAGTTTATTTTCTTTAATTAACTTTATAAAATATTGAACTTGTTCATAAAATTCTTTGGTATCAAATTCGCTTGAATTAATTGACTTTTTAACGGATTGAAAGAACCTATAACTTTTTTCTTCATCGGATATCTGTTGATGGTCGTCTGCATATTCAATAATATTATGGTTTACCTTATCAACATCTAGCCCGACTAAAACCTTTATGGTTACATCCGGATTATCTTTTAGACCCTCGTAGAGTTCTCTTATGCCTGAAAAATAAAAAAATCCAACTAAAAATTTCAATTCATCGGATTTTTCAATTAGATCAACAATTCTTTTCTTGAGCCTGGTGTAGTTACTGTTAGTAATAAAATTTTTCATACTATTTAATTACTTTCCGTTATTATTAAATGTTTATATCTTTTTTTTGAAATTAACCTTATCAAATATATACATTCTGGTAATAAATTGAGGAAAAATACTGCTATGGTTAATTATATTCAATGTTTTTGTTTATTTTATAATTTTAACAAATTACTAAGATAAATGCCAATCTATTTAATACCTTGAATTCTGTCTCCTAAACCAAAGAAAAGAGCCAATGAAAATAATACATTGGCTCATTATTTTTGGTTTGGAGATGAGTTTACCCTAGAATTCTATGCTGGACAGGCTAATGCCTCCTCACATTCTATTCCCTCATATCTGTCTTCAACCGGAACTCTCTTTAATTCTGCTGCAATTTTTTCCGTCTGATTTCGGCAAAGTGAAGTAAAGGGACAGAAATTACAATAGAGTGAAGGTTTTTTAAAAAAGAATCCTGATTCTATGTCTGATACCACCTTCATAACCTTTAACTGATAATCAAGATAATCCTGCTGGGTTCTCCGGGCATGGTAAAATTTCAAATCCGGATTTTTCTTCTTTAAAAGCACACCATAGGCCACCATGGGAATTCTGGTGAGCATACTGTAGGCAGTCAGCTGATCATCCAGATCCGGTCTGTGATCCAGAAATAAACTGCTGGAGGTTTTCCAGTCCAGGAGAACCTCTTCCTTGCCGTTATCATAAATCAAATCCACCTTTCCCTTAAAGACCGTGCCATCCGGCAATTCTGTCTGGTAGGCCTTTTCTACCTCCACTACCCTCTGATAGACTTCTGTTCTTTTCACCTGCTCAATGAGGGAAAGTCCAATCTTCTTGAGCGATTCATAGCTGTCATTTCTGGAATAGACCACCTCTTCAATGTTGTCCCATTTTTCCAAAAAAATATTTTCAGCTTTTCTTCCGTTGAGATATTCTCCAGCAATACTATCGTGGATAATACTACCGAAGACCAGATTGGCGGAGGGCCTGACAGGTTTCCATCCTTCCAGATACTCGTAATAGTACTTCCGGGGACAATCATAGGATGTAACCATTGATGATGTGATGTAATCTAAAGGATTGTTTTTCATAATCATTCTCACCTCTTCTTATACGCTTCTGGCAAGCAGGCTTTTGATCTCCTTTTTGGCTTCTTCTTTGCTTTTGATATTGAGAAGCCGGAATCTCTCCTTACCAAAAATTTCCTGTTCTCTGACCAATTTTTTGATCAATTTCTTCTGACTCGGGGTAATGGGATCTTCTCTCTGGTGAGAAATATTTTTTGAATTGTTGCCATTGTGGTTTTCTGAAAACTGCACTCCGTTAGAGATCAGCTGGGCCTGTACCGCATTTTCCAGGACAGCATATATCTCCTTTAATTTTCGATGAATATCCTCCAAAGAGGCTTCATTACCCACTTCAATCTCCATCCCGGCGCTGAAAGACTGGGATGAATACTCCGTCCCGGGAATCGGGACTTTCCGACTGACATTACCGGTCAATTTAATCATCTCATAACCTCCTTTTCTAAAATTAGGTTGCGGCAATAATTTCTACTTCTTTCTGTGAATCTCGTATCTCTGGTAAATCCAATCCGTATGTCCAGTTAATGGCATCATGAATATTCTGGCATTCCGGCGGGACCCTTAGAGTGTAATAAATTTTGGTTGAGGGGCATCTCATCTTCAAGACTTTCATATTATTATCCGGTTCTCTTCCTCCGGGAATGGGAAATTGAAGTAATTCATATTCCCCTCTTTTCTCGAGGCTCTCTCCCTGTAATTCCTGCACAACACGGTCTATACCATATCTTTTAAGCATCTCACTTCGAATAGTGGAATTGGGATAAGAGAGAATGTAACTGGCAACATATTTCCCAATAATTACCTTTTTGGGAACCTGGATACCTCTGAGAAAGTACAATTTACGTCCGTTTTTTACTCCTTCTTCTGGCCTCATACTCCTTCCCTTTAACCAGGAACGAACATTACCTCTAGCATCATACAATTCATAGTACCAATCTCCTCCAAAGACAGCCTCCAGCTTTTTGATCTTTCCTAAATCCAGGTGTAATCCATAACTGCCACTATAGATGGGAAGTCCTTTATCCAGGTATATCTTGGCCATCAGGATACCGTTCTTGTTGAACACCAGGATGTTTTTGTTTCCCTTGCCCAGGTTGTACATCAGTTTCCCGTTTTTCCAATAGACAATCTCTCGGGACATACTACCTCCAGAGGAATACCTTTCCAGAATATGGTGTTTACCAATTTGTTTGAGAAATAAACCCTTCCATTTGATTCTCCAATCCCTTTCGTAATATTCCTCTTTTCTTAAACTTCCCCTCAGATAAGTTTTGCGAAATTTACCAAAAACAGTATGAGTTTTTATATGATGATTCTGTTCAATACTTTCAGCCAATTCTCCACCACATATGATATATTTCTCTTTTTTTCTTTTTGAGCCTCGGTAATCTTTGCCTTTGATGATGATTTCACCATCTTCTATAGGCGTATAGAAATTGCGAGACCAACCTGCTCCTTCCGAATGTAGATACATATTTTCCTCCTTTCTCCTAAGAGATAGGGTGAATGTATTTTTCCCATTCACCCTTTTTTCTCAATCTATGACTCGTCTTGCGGTTTCCTCATCATATTCCCTCTGTGAGCGAATGTAATAGGTCCCAACGGGCAAGTGAAGCTCTTTGTGATCTGGATGTTTGATAATCGTACCCTTTTCAGTATGCAGAATTTTCTGAAAGTTCTTTAAGCGGGGAATTTCATGATCAATTGAGACAAACGTATCTTCTATGTCAACCACTGTTGCCGAATTTGGATCTTTTAATTCATGTTTGTGTCCGCTTTCTTCTCCCTCTGCTACCACTGTTGTCTTCTTACCCTCAGATAATGCCCTTTTGAGATCCTCTACATCCTTAATTTCCTGGGGAACAAACAGAAGTTCCCCCTGTCTGTAGGCATTCATTTTAAATTCCTCCTTTCTATTTATTTTAGAAAACTCAGTATTCACTGGGTAATAACAAGACCTTATTACTGCCATCATCGATGTAATACATGGTCATCATTCCTTCCGGAAAATCGGTAAAGGGTATGTGCTGTTTAACCAGGACTGGCTGGTCAGAATCAGGACGCATTTCGATAAATGCCTTGTCTCCGGTGGAGAAAATGGTCCATATCTGGAAATATTTGGTTCTGATTTTCTTGTTTGTTTGGTGGGAAGCAATCACATCTATCAGCCAATAGGCCTGATACTGATCAGCCACTGCCTTCACCCCATCGGTGAAGACAAAACCTCTGCTGAAATGGACATAATAGTTCTGGGTACCGATAAAATGACTGAACCGGTCATTTAAGTTTCTCAAGGTATTTCTCATTCTAGACTCTCTCCTTTCTTTAATAGAATCTTTCTGCGTTTCTCTTCCTTTAGAGGAAGTGAAACCAGCGTTCATTGGATAGGATGTTGTATTTGAATTCTCCGGTCTGCAAATCCCGGGAAACCACAATATGATCCAGCACCTTGATGTTTAAGGCCTCTCCGGCCTTTACCAGATTTCTGGTAAATTCCTTGTCTTGAATGCTGGGAGTAGAGTCAGAGTTGGGATGGTTATGCCCTACAATAACACTGACTGCATCACAGGCCAGGGCATAGCGGAAAATCTCCCGAATGGCCGGATTTACCTGGTTGACTGTCCCGATACTCAACAGTTGTTTTACCAGAACCTGATTTTTGGAATTCAAATACAGACAGGCAAAGTTTTCCACGCCCTCATCGGCCAAATCCCGAAAAGCATTAACCGCTTCCTCCGGATTGGAGACTTTCTCCAGATATCCGTTCTTCTCCTCTGCTTTGGTTGGTTTCCGCACTTTATACTTCAATACGATTTCACGCACCAGTTTAGCCATAGGCTCCTCCCTTCTATTCTAATTTTTTTCTTTTCCGATAATTATCATTCAGATATTAACTTGAGTTAATTAGTGCTGCTGGAATAAAAAGCAATACGCATAAATTCTAAGCATTTAACACCTCCTTTTTGAATTGTTAAAGTTCTAAGCTCATTTTCCCAATCAAGATGGATAAAAAAAGATGGGCAAAAACAGTCCGAAAGACCATTCAGCCTCTCTTTTTTTCAATCGTTCTTTTGATATGCTAAAAGAGACTTTTTCTAATCTTTTTTATGTCAAAGAACTGGTTTCATTAAACCTCTATTGAAAATCAGGCAATAGCCGGGCCAATTTGTACTTGCCTACAAGTGAAGTTTTTAGGATAAATATGGGAGAGGAAGAGAAAATAACCTATTTTGCCAAGACCAATTTCCGAAACGAGCACAGGAGGTTTGGCATCCGGAAAAAGGATAGGAGGTATCACATGTATCTGGTGGGGAAAACGGGGATGGGAAAATCGACTGTGATTTCCAATATGATCTTCTCCGATCTAAAAGAAAAAGAAGGGCTATGCCTGTTAGACCCGCATGGGGATTTGGTAGAGAAGGTTCTGGAATTTTCCCATAATTACCGGAAGGAGGATCTGATCTATTTTAACCCTCAAGATGGTAACAAAACACTTGGCTTTAATCCCCTGGAGGTAACTGATCCCTCTGAGGCCCGTCTGGTTGTCTCTGCCTTAATTAGTGTCTTTAAGAAGATCTGGTTTGATTCCTGGGGGCCGAGAATGGAATACATCCTAAGAAATGCCCTACTGACTCTGGTTGAGTTTCCCAATTCTACCCTGTTAAATCTACAGCAGCTTTTATCTGATGGAAGATTCCGGAAAATTATGACCGACAGGGTAAAAGATGAACAGTTAAAGAATTTCTGGGTAAATGAGTTTGATAGGTATTCTGAGCGTTTCCGGCAGGAGGCTGTTGCCCCTATTCAGAATAAGATAGGACAATTTCTTTCCAATGAGGTTTTAAGGAGAGTGATTTCCCAGCCGAAGAGCAGCTTTGATTTTCGAAAGATGATGGATGAGGGGAAAATTCTGCTGGTCAATCTTTCCAAAGGAAAAATTGGAGAAGATTCGGCTTCTCTGCTGGGAGCAATGTTAATTGCTAAGATTGGTTTGGCAGCTTTAAGCAGACAGGATATTCCGGAAGAAGAAAGAAAAGACTTTTACCTTTATGTGGATGAGTTTCAGAGTTTTGCCACCAGTTCTTTTGTGGATATTCTTTCTGAGTCACGAAAATACCGATTAAACCTAGTTTTAAGCAACCAGTATTTGGGACAGATTGAGGAGAAGATTAGAATGGCCATTCTAGGAAATGTGGGAACCCTTGTTTCTTTCAGAGTGGGAGCTGAAGATGCCAGATACCTGGCTCAGGAATTTTATCCAGTGTTCAGCCAGGATCATCTGGTGAACTTGCCAGCGTATAATATTTATCTTAAGCTGATGATAGACGGAAAAACGTCCCAGCCATTTAGTGCTGAGACGTTACCTCCGGTAAATATATCACCTAACAATAATATTTAACTTAAAATCCTTTTTATTTACGAATAATTTCGACTATTCCTTCAATAATCATATTAAGTTTATCAACTTTTAGTCTAGCAGCTTTATAAAGGACAATACGACTATCTGCAGTAAATATCCTGTTTGGTCTTACATTGCTTTTTTGTTTTAATTCCCCTGACTCAAAATCTTTATCCTTAATCTGAACTGCATACTTGTCTTTGATACTTTGGCTTGTTATCTGACAGAGAATTACATCATTTCCTTCTAAAGAAGATACAACTAAAGCAGGTCGCCTTTTGGTTTTTGTAAGATCCGAAAATGGAAAAGGAATTACTACTATGTCCCCTTTTACAAATTTTGCCACGACTCATCCTCTTCTGGTTTCAGCCAATCTTTAGCAAGAGAAGATTCACTTGCAATAGCTGTATTCATTCCTTCTTTGATGCCTTTTGCCTTTATAAATCTTATAAAATCTAATACTTCATCAAGAAAAGGCTCAGGAACTTGTTCAATTTCTTTAATAAGAATTTCTTTTTTACTCATAGCCAATCCTTTTAAAATTATTTATTTTTTATTATACCATAGAGATGGCTTCCAAAGCCTAAAAATTCAAAATTTACAATGCTAAAGAAAATTTGTCTTGCTGATAATCTAAATCAATTATCGGACTTCATATATCTCCTTGAGATAATCACTTGGGTTGATATACCTTTTTGTTCCATGAAATAAAGCTTGTATCTGAATATATCGATTTTTTAAATATTTCTAATATTTGTATACCCAATTTAGCCTATAATGCAAATATAAATTTATTTTCTATAATTTTGTTACAAAAGAGATTATAATATTTTGATTTATTTAAATTAGTTCTTAGTTGTGTATAGGAAAATTTTTTTCTTTTTTTATATCTGATAAAATTGCTTTATATGCTTTTTTTATTAACTCTTCTATATTATTATGAACATCTTTTACAAACATTTTCATTTCTAATTCTGTAGAATTATCTATATTAAATTTTTTATCTAAAAATATTTTACCCTCCCTAGTTTTAATTTTGGAACGCAAATTTACTCTTTCTGTTGTTGTATATTCAATTGATTTTGGAACAACATTTTTATGAGTAGTAACATCTCTAAATTTATTTAGTTGTTTATACCAATTGGTCTTTTTTATATCTTTTAGAATTTTAGTAATAGATCTATTTTCGTGATTTCTAACTAGTATATTAGGTAAATCATCAATATGAAGCTTTCTATTGATACTATATAATTCCCCAAAGAGTAAAGATGCCTTATTTCATGTGAAAAACAGTCCAAGACACTTTTTGAGTTCCAAACAAATCCATCAAATACTAAATTGATTAAGAATAACTTATCTTTTTCATGGAGTATTGGATTAGTAATTGTTATAGTGCCACTAGAAACAGTTGTTAATTGAGATAGTTTGGGTTGTTCTATCTGTTGAGTTGAAGTTGAGGAAACAACTCCTGGATCAGTCATAATTGCACTATCTGCGGGGTCAAATTCTTGAATGATTTTAAAATACCAATCTAAGCTCCAAAGTTTTTGTACGACTGACAAAAAAGCTTCTTCGTGATTTTCTTTTAACTCTGGATTTATAAGTTTAGATTGTATTTCCCCAAGATATTTATTGGAAAATTCCTCTTCCAACATATCTTCATTCACCCTTTAACTCTTTTTTTTGTATCCATATAGATTTATCAGGAGTAATAACCAATACATCGATAGGACCACCAACATTTTTCGGGCGAGCTTGAAAACGTATAGTGTCAATAGTCGTTCGAATACCATAAATTGAAAAATCAATTGCGTCTTGCAAAGCCATAGCGTCCCATATTATAGGAGGTTTATTTATTTTTATTTTCTTACCACCAGGGCCTTCTAATAATGGTTGTAAAATGCCAGCTAAAACGTCTATTTGACCAGACCAGGTTGCTCTATAACGGGGGTGTAGAAATATTGCGTTGTTCAATCTTACCTTGTGAAATATGACATAAATAGACATATTGCTTACTTGTTTTACCTTCTTTTTTATAACCAGCTATATGGAATCCTGTATTAGCTTCTGGGAATAAATCTTTAAAAAATTTGTATAATTTTTCAGGAATGGTAGTAACATCATCTTCACCAGTTAGATTTTCTTCTTCAAATCTTTTGGTATGACTTAACGTTGAAAACCCACCAAGAAGATCCTGCCCAAAAGAACTTATCCCAACCTCAAATATGTTTTTATTATTCTTATCTTTTTTAGTTAATAAATAAGTTTTATAAACATTATCTGAATTTATGGTGTCTATTTTTGGTAGATTTTTACCATCTCTTGTTTTGCCTTCAATGGTTATAGATTGTCTACTATCGGAAGCCATAACAATTCCTTCTGGAACATAAGTAGTATCATATTTTCACCTTCTTTATTATTTAAATATTAATAATTTATATAAAATACCCTGTACTCTAAACAATCCATCTATCAAGAAAGGAAAATTTATCGATCTTCTTAAGCTGGGATAGAACCTTTTTATCAGTCTGATCCCTGTTTAAAGGGGTAATAGAAATATAATTATTATTGATAGCCCATTCATCTGTTCTGGCTTGCTCTTCCTCTATCTTTGTCCCGTAAATCTGATAGGTTTGCCTTGTTTTTCCTTGAACTAAATGTATCCTTTCTTTATAACGGCATCTTCCAGAGTGTGTAAAAAGAACTCCTTTAATATCAGAATAAGAAATGTTGGGAAAATTAATATTCAGATAAATGTCCTTTGGAAGTTGCAATTGCCCCCAATTTTTCAATAAGTGAAGGATAAAACGAATAGCAGGCTGATAGTGCATCTCACCAGTTCCATAGGCTAAAGATAAGGCCATTGCCGAGGTATCAGAATAGGAAGCCTCCCGGCATGCCCCCAGGGTAGCGGATAAACGGATATCATCTCCAGTATTAGGCTCGTCATTAATACCAGAAATAACCATATCTACCGAGCCCGTTAACTCGTCAAGCGCTAAAATGACGCAGTCTGCCGGTGTGCCCCATACTTTATAAGCCTTTCTTTCCCCAAGATAAAGAGGATATTCCTCAACTTCAATTAAACGATCAAAACTGACTGCTCCACTATAGCCAGTATACCTTTTGTCCGGAGCTACTACATATAGTTCATGCTCTTTGGAAATCCCCTCTATTAACTTCCTTAATCCCCTATCTTCAATTCCATCATCATTGGTAATTAATATTTTCATTGTCTTTCTCTCCTGAATTGAGTACATTTAAAAGTATTGTTTTAACTCAACTTTTTTAGTCTAATACTTTCTTGATTTTTTTACCTTTATTCAATTGATTATCATCCATAGCAGAAACAATATTCATAAATTCTTGTTTAAAACTCTGGGGCTGTTTCGTTTTGTTTGCTGCAAGCTCTGCAGCCAGACCAAAGGAAGCTACTGCATCTAGGGAGGCATCTAAATAATTTGCAGCAACACTACAAAACACAGCAACAGTGCTGGCCAGCATGCAACCTGTCCCTACAATGGTGGCAAGCAAAGGATGACCGTTGCTGACCCGATAGAGCTGACTACCATCGGTTACGGTATCCTTTGATCCAGAGGCAATCACAACACATTGATACATCTTGGCCAACTGCAGACTAGTTTTACCAATCTGACTGTAATCTCCCACCGATTCAACACCTATTATCATACCCTTTTCTCCTGCTAATATGCTAATTTCTCCAGGATTACCTTTGATTACTGTAACTTTCGTTTTGTCTAGAATCTCTCGAGCTGCCTCCGTGCGGAAATAAGTGGCTCCTACTCCCACTGGATCCAGGATAACTGGGATACCTATCTGATTCGCTTTAACTGCTGCTTTTATCATTGCCTCTACCTGCTCTTTTTGTAAAGTTCCGATATTTAATACCAGGGCAGATGCAGTAGATACCATTTCAGCCACTTCTTCAATGGCATAAGCCATAATAGGTAATGCACCCCAATTACGGGTAATCTGGGCACAGTCACTAACCGTTACTACATTGGTAATATGGTGAATCAGGGGTTTCCTGGATTTTATACTACTCAATATATTAGTCATTTAAAAAAATCACTTCCCTTCCTTTACTCTTTGAATGATTTTTACAAATTCCCTCGCCTCCCTGGCTACATCAGGAGCCTGAGTCAAGGCAGTAATAACGGCAATGGCATCTGCACCTGCTTGGATGATAGTCTGACAATTTTCCCGTTTTAATCCCCCAATAGCTATGATAGGCAAAGGGCATTCTCTTTTAATGGCTGCTACGCCTTCTGCCCCGATGGAACGGCGATCTTCTCCCACCTTTTTTGAGCCAGTAAGGTAGATTGAACCCACTCCCAGATAGTCTGCTCCACCTGTTTCAGCTGCCTTTGCCTCCTCAATATTGCTTGCCGAGATACCAATAATTTTCTCTGGACCTAAAATCTTTCGGGCTACCCTTAAGGGTAAATCTTCCTGACCCAGGTGTACCCCATCTGCATCCAGTGCCATTGCCAGATCAATCCGGTCATTGACAATAAAATCAACATCATGTTTTAGTGTTATTTCCCTGATCTCTTTTCCCAACCGATAACGATCAATAACTGGAAGATTCTTATCCCTCAATTGAATAATTTTTACTCCGCCGGCAATGGCCTCTCTAACAATATCAATGGTCTTACGACCGGCAGATAACTCTTCCTCCGTCACCAAATAGAGATTCCATCTTTTGATTCGCTCGCCTTTATTTTCTTTTGCCATAAATAACTCACTTCTTTCTATTCTAAGGTTATTTTGTAATTCTAATCTCTTAAATCCTAAAATACTTACACTAATAATCATGTTTTGCACTAAATTTCCATATTTTTGTCTAATAAATATTTATTTATGGAGAAGGTAATATACATTATGATACAGTGGTCCTTTACCCCGACCAATATTGTTAGGTGCATTTTGGATGGCCTTATAAACATAATCCCTGGCAATCTCTACCGCCTCTTTTAAACTGTTGCCTTGGGCAAGGCTGGCTGCAATAGCTGATGAGAGCGTACACCCTGTACCATGGGTATTTTTGGTTTCAATCCTTTTCGTTTTATAGGTAAAAAACTTTTCGTTACTTAACAAAAGGTCTGCAATCTCCGCCCCTTTTAGATGACCTCCCTTTATCAGCACATGAGTAGCACCCAAGTCTTTGATTTGTTGGGCAGCCTGCTTCATACTATCCAGGTCTTCTATCTTGATATTACTCATTATTTCAGCCTCGGGAATATTGGGGGTTACCAGGTCTACCAAGGGTAACAGTTCTCTTATTAAATATTCTCTATCACCCTCCCTTAATAAAGGGTGTCCGCTTTTGGCAACCATAACCGGATCTAAGACTACCTTTTTCAACTGATATTCAGAAATTTTCTTTGCCACAACTTGAATAATATCGGCATTAGAAAGCATACCAATCTTAACCGCATCGACTCCGATGTCTGATACCACCATATCTAACTGGTCAGCAATAACCTCAGGAGAGATATCGTAAACAGAACGAACTCCCTGGGTATTCTGGGCCGTAACGCAGGTAATGACAGACATGCCATAGACATCAAAGGCCTGAAAGGTCTTTAGATCGGCCTGTATTCCTGCTCCTCCCCCAGAATCAGAACCGGCAATGGTTAATACACGGGCTAACTCTTTCATATTTATCCCCTTCTTTATAGATTTTTTATTTGTTATTCCTCCATTTTTTATAAAATTCGTTTATCGATAATCTCTTTAAAATAACATAGGCAATTACACTCCCACCTAAGGTACTTACCGAAAATGGCAGGACAAAAAAGAATATAGCTGCCTCCTGCCCAATCAAATATCTGGCTACTGGATAAGCAACTAAACCACCAATAATTCCGGTGCCAAATACCTCACCAAAGACGGCATAAAGTTGATTCCTGGTCTTTTGATAAACAAGACCCGCTAATAGTGCCCCAAACATACTGCCGGGAAAGGCCAGAAGGGTTCCCACACCAGTAATATTCCTCAATACAGAAACGGCAAAGGCATTCCAGAGAGCATATCCCGGACCCAACAGGACAGCAGATAAGACATTAATCAGGTGTTGTACCGGGAAACATTTGGAAACCCCAACCGGAATGTAGATCAAATGACTGGTTAATGTACCCAAGGCTATAAATAAGGCAGAAATGGACAGTATTTTTGTATTGAACATATTTTATTTCTCATTTAAAAATTTATTATTTTGATTATCGTTTTATAATAAAAAAGCACAGTACCCATAAAGAGCCTGTGCTTCGATAGCATTTACATTTCCCTCCGCTGGTATTAACCAGTTCAGGTTCTAAGGGTCAAGAAATGCCATTCTTTTCTCAGCCTGATTACATACAGGCTCCCCCATAAATAATATATTTCATTTTCAATTATTCTAAGTAGTAAAATTCAAGCAAATCACTTAAATTCCAACAATTTTTCTTAACTAGCACTTAAGATAGTATCTATTGTTTTGTTATTTAAACTCTAATTTCATTTATAATATCACTCTTGGTTTTCTAAATCAATAGGCTTCCAATCTGAGTCTCTCTTCTTCTTTTTATGGTAGATAGCCAAGTGGATTAACGGGTCTACCGTCTTCCCTGATTTCAAAATGAAGGTGAGAACCGGTAGCATTGCCGGTAGATCCTAATTTGCAGATGACTTCCCCTTTCGTCACATTCTGTCCTTCTTTCACCAAGTTACTTGCACTGTGGGCATAGACCGTCGAATAAGCACCAGCATGTTCAATAATCACCACATTGCCATATCCGTTAATATATCCCGAAAAACTTACTTTTCCACTTGCTGCAGCTGTTATGAACGCCCCGATAGGGGCATCAATATCGATTCCGGTATGGTAGTTTCGTCTGGCCCCCAAGGTTCTGATTCCAAATTGAGAGGTGATAGGCCCATTCAAAGGCCAGATAAAAGAGCAAGAAGATGTCGAAGAGTTTCTGGTATCGGGTATTACAAGTCTTTGTCCGACAACAAGTCTTTCGCTTTCAGAAATTTGATTAGTACTAGCAATAGTCTTTACGCTCACCTGGTATTTTCGGGAAATTTGCCACAGGGTTTCCCCTTTCCGGACATAGTGAATAACTTTCTTTTTGGTTTTTTCTGTTTGTGCTACAGAGCTAGTGCTTCCTGCTTCCTGTTTGGCTACCCCTTCATTAACGGGAATACCTGATTTTTGATCAACAGACGGCTGAGAAATATTCTGCAGAGGCTCTTTTGCATTCCTTCCTTTATTTTTATTTTCTTCATTCCCTGATCGACTACCCGGAGAGGTTTTGATCATCTGACTCAAGGATATCCTTTCAGAATCTTCTACATCATTCGTATGTGAAGCCTCCTTTAAAGAAACCTGATAATTTTGCGTGATTGCCCATAAGCTTTCATCCTCTCTACCTTTAGAATTCACTTCTTTTGCTAAATTTCTAAATTCCTGCTTTAAAGTGGTACTCATTTCTTGATCATTTAATTGATCTTTCTTAAAAGAAAGACCAAGCTTTGCTTCTTTCTTTTTGGCTTCTCCTTTTTTAGTACTATTTAGGGGTATCTTAATTTCTTGACCAATGGGAAGAGAATCAGATTGATTTAAATCATTGACTGCAGAAATATGTTCTAGCGATAAACGGTACTGCTGGGCAATATCCCAAAGGCTTTCACCTTTTTGTACAGTGTGAGTAACGGCTGAGACAACTCCGTTTGAGCTAGAACTATTTTCTTCATTTTTGGGGATTTTATTGAATTGACCCGAAGAGAGTGGTTGATTTTGTCTAATATTATTGACTTGAACAACTTCCTGGATCGATAACTGAAATTGGCGGGTAATTGACCAGACAGAATCCTCTTCTTTTTTCTGATGCTCTAAATATTCCTGGGCTAAGATATCGTCCGTTGCGCCTACGATAAATATAAAAACGAACAAGACTAAAATCATTGCCCAGCTTAAATAGGCGGAAGGATTATTTTTGACATTATTCATTTGCACAACACCTGTTCATTTAAAATATAATATAAAATGATTAATAGTAAAAAAATATAAGCATGACTACGGTAATTATAGCAACAATCCAGTATTACTCTATAGCTTCAAGAAAAAATAACTGCCTTAATATAATAAGATTTCACATCTATTTTTAATAGAATTATACTCTATTTTCTATTTAGTTTTTTATTTCATCATAAATTTTAGTTATTTATTATATTATAGATATGAACCAATGGTCAATTTTACAGATTCTTCCCCTATCTTAATAAGGGATATAATATTTTATTTTTTTATTTTTTTATTTATTAAATCTTTTCCTATATGATTCTTAAGATGATATTGACCATTAAGTGAAGAGTACAAGTATCAGGAAATTATTTCCAAATTTTTCTAGAAATCTACGGATTTAAAAATATGCTATTTACTCGAAATTATATTTTTTTAGAATTAATAAATAGAATCTTGATTGACTCAAAATTGTCTTAAAATTATTTAATTTCTTGACAAGGATTTAGAGATTTGGTGTCCATATAGTGTCCATAAGATGTCTAAATTGGCCTAAATTGCTGGGACAGAAACTAAAACAGAAACAATGGGAAAGGCTTGCTATTAAAGGGTTTTGGTTGGTTTTGTAGGGATTGATGGGGGTTAGCGAAAACCTCCTTAATCGGATTACGATTCCGTTGCTCTACCAATTGAGCTACACCGGCACCTTTTTAAATAATGGTAGGCGGAACAGGACTTGAACCTGTGACCCCCTACATGTGAAGCAGGTGCTCTGCCGACTGAGCTATCCGCCCATTACCTTATTTAAAAAAAAGGTGCCTCCAAGGGGATTTGAACCCCTGTCGCCGCCGTGAAAGGGCGGTGTCCTAAACCCCTAGACGATGGAGGCAATATTCTGGTAGGCCGTGCAGGCCTCGAACCTGCGACCCTCTGATTAAGAGTCAGATGCTCTGCCAACTGAGCTAACGGCCCGCAACAATGGCTTATTTCTTTATTCTTTTTTAATTGCCTTACAATGTTACTATATTTTGACTGAAGTGTCAATAAAAAGGAAGAAAGGAAATCTTAACTTTTTCCAGTTTTAGATAAATGTCCAATAGAAAATGTTAACAAACTCGGTGTAATAAGAGTAGTAACCATAGTCATTACAATTATAGTTGAAGCAATGTTCGAACTAATCACATTATATTTCAGACCGATGTTGGCAATAATTAGCGCTACTTCAGCCCTGGGAACTGTAGCTATTCCAACTGATAGAGATTCTCTTAAAGTAAAACCACATATTTTTGCCCCTGAACCACACCCAATTATCTTCCCAACTATTGCCATAATTATAAACACCAATGCAAAAAACCCCATAGAGGAAAAAGTACCTAAATCAAATTGCATACCCATAGTTACAAAAAATATCGGAATAAAGAAAGAATGACCTATTAAAGAAACACTCTCAAATGCCTCTTTAGACAAACGGGTCTGACCTAAGACTAATCCTGCCATAAAAGTTCCAGTAATTAAAGATAAACCAATTTTTTCGGCAATAATGGCAAAAATTAAGCCAATAATAAGTATCGGTAGTAGAATTTGGCTATTACCAATTTTGGTAAATATAAAAGAATGTGACAGCGCTTTAAAAAAATAAATAGCAACAGTCAGAGATATTGCAATAAAAGCAACAGTTAGGAAAACACTAGTGAAAAGACTGCTTATTTCCAGGTTTCCGGTAACAGCTATCCCTACAACAGTACCCATAGCAAGTATACCAATTACATCATCAATAATTGCTGTACCAATTATCAAGGTTCCCAACTTCATTCCAGTCATTCTCTTTTCATTTAAGACCTGGCTGCTGATGCCAATTGAGGTTGCAGTTAAAGAGGTTCCTATAAATACAGAAACCATATAGGAATAACCAAAAAAATATGCAGCGAAAAACCCTAATATAAAAGGAACGATAATGCCTAACAAGGCAACAATTGTAGATGACCTGGCTAGTTCTCTAAGCTCATTCAGGTTGACTGCCAGGCCTGTGGAGAAGAGCAAGAGTAATACTCCTATATCAGCTATATTATGCATCGTTTCGCTAACTTCAATAATGCCAAGATTACCCAGCAATAGCCCAACTAATAAATCAGCTAATACCATTGGCTGTTTTATTTTCATTGCTAGCAGTCGCCCTATAAATGCTGTAATAAGTATAATTAATAAATCACTAATAAACACTTTACATACCTGCTTTAGAATAGTATCGAGATTTCATATCGTGTATTGAGTTATGAATACATTAAAAAGTAACAAATAATTAGTAAATGTAGCAAAAAATAATGAATTATTTTCATTTCTTGAGAAGAATATAGCTGGCTGATAATTCTTATTCATTTACTAACGTATTAAACCATAAGAAATCAAAAATTTTCTTATTTTCAATAATATTCAAATGCAAATACTATTATTCGAAAATTAAAGGAATATTGTAGTATAATTTAATCTTACATTTAAATTATCTTAAAATCTAGCGTTCAAGAATTACATAATAACAAAAATAATTATTTTCGTTTGAGATATTCTTGTTCATTTTCTATTTGGACTCGATACCCAATACTATATTCACGATCCTATTTTATTATTCCATTTCTTCATTTGTTTTTGCTAGATTTTCAAAACGTGTGTACTCCTTCAGGAAAGCCAGCTCAAGGGTTCCTGTTGGACCATTTCTCTGCTTACTGATAATAACTTCTGCAATCCCTTTCTTGTTGCTTTTTGGTTTATAATATTCTTCCCGGTAAAGAAATGCAACTACATCGGCATCCTGTTCAATAGCCCCACTTTCTCGTAAATCTGAAAGACGAGGTTTTTGTACAGAACGTTGTTCGACTGCACGCGATAATTGGGACACTGTAATAACTGGAACATTTAATTCCCGCGCCAACCCTTTTAAAGAACGAGAAATTTGAGATATTTCTTGCTGTCTATTCTCTATCTTCAATCCTGTTTGTATTAATTGCAAATAATCAATCAGAATAAGACCCAGGTTATATCGGGCCTTTAATCTCCTTGCCTTCGCTTTTATCTCTAATGGAGATATCCCGGCTGTATCATCGATAAAGATAGGTGCTGCAGATAATCTTCCAGCTGCCATGGATAATTTTGGCCAATCCTCTTCCGGCATCCTGCCTCTACGCAGGGCATGAGTGTCAATACGCGCCTCAGAACAAAGCATTCTCTGAACTATTTGAGCTTTAGACATTTCTAAACTGAATATAGCCACCGGTATTTTATGTTGCATAGCTGCATTCTGGGCAATATTCAGGCAAAAGGCAGTTTTACCCATAGAAGGCCGACCTGCTATTATCACTAATTCTGATGGCTGAAATCCTGTTGTTATCTCGTCAAGCTCAATAAAACCAGTAGGTACACCAGTAATAAAATTATCTCTATGGTATAAATCTTCTATTTTTTCAAAGCTCTCAGTCAGTAAATCTTTTATAGGACTAAATGAGTGTTCTACTTTCTGTTGTGATACATCAAAAATAAGATTTTCCGCTTTATCAAGCAAAATCCGGGCATCTTCCTGTTCTTCGTATCCCATGGTTACGATTTGGGTTGCATGATTAATTAATTTTCTGAGAATTGCCTTTTGTTTAACGATCTTTGCATAATATTCCACATTGGCAGCAGTAGGAACACTACTCATTAAGGTGGTTAAATAGGAGGCACCTCCTACCTCTTCCAGCTGTTTTCTCTTATTTAGTTCTTCGGTTAAAGTAACTAAATCAACCGCCTGATTCTTCTCAAACAAATCCAGGGCACATTGATAAATAATCTGATGTGCATTTCTATAAAAATCCTCTGATTTTAATATTTCAATACAGCTTAATATGGAATCCTTGTCTAAAATTATTGAGCCTAAAGTAGCCTGTTCTGCACTAATATTTTGCGGGGAATGACGCGTTAATTCCATCTATTTATACTCCTAAA
>LDZT01007430.1_pt1 | contig 24431 bp, 22 predicted proteins | sample 615521 | NCBI WGS metagenome assembly LDZT01 (sample SAMN03408292, study PRJNA278302) | terrestrial metagenome | isolation source: oil reservoir sample SB1 | place: USA: Alaska, North Slope, Schrader Bluff formation | collected 2011-09
CCATCTGTATCCAGCGCCGCTTGCTAAAACTAAAGCAAGTATTGATGTTAAAGCCGCTATTATTTTTCTCATGATATAGCCTCCTTAGAGTGCTCTGCTCGTTCGCTATGAAAGCAGGCTATATCCGCTTCGCTAAATTATTGATTAAAACACCGGTCTTTTAAATCTAATTAATTGAACTATGTTTCGCCACGCGTCTATTAATCGCGCAGAGTGTCGCTTTGACAGCAGCTTCTGATTTTGAGTGTTCCACAAAACTATTGCCGCAAAGCACGATTTCTTTGCCGCCATACATGAAATTTACAGCACAGTTGACCATTTCCTTGTTAGCGAAAACTTTGCTTTCTATATCTTCTAGAAGAAGACAATCATCAAATCCCAAAGCCTTTTCAACAGCTTTGAGTGTAGCTCTTGAACTCAGTCGCATCAAGTTTCTATCTGTTTTGAGTCCAGTTTCAGTGGCTTCAAATAAAGATTCATCAAATTGCAACACCACCTTAACGCTGACAGTACTAGACCTATTCTCCAAATGCAGAGAATTGATTTTCAATCGGTAATCACCATTAAAGGCAAAGGTGTCATTGATTTGTGCTATACTGATTTTTTTGTAGTCAACGTCTATTTGATATCGGGATATAAGAACGGATTGTACATCTCTGCAGATTTGCTTGACATTCCTTGATGAATCTGCAAGTATATGAATTTCCTGTATGCTACCTTTGTTATCATCAATTATCCGGCAAGACATTACAGATTTAAGATTAGATAAGAATTCTTCTATGTCCTTATAGTTCATATTCCCCTCCAAAACCAATATTCTCTCTTATTCTACAACATTTTTGAGTGTTTGTGAAATTATATTTAAAAAAAATAAGTAAACCTATATTAATGATTTACCCATTTTTTTTGAAATTATTCAATGATAGGTTAAATAAACAGTGTTGAGTCCGATCTTTCAGATGCCGCCAGAAAAGAAGCAACGCCACCAAGCTCAACTCCATCAATCAATTCCTCTTGCTTAATGCCCATCAAATCCATGGACATGGTGCACGCAACAAACTTCACACCATTCTTCATAGCATTGTCTATCAACGTTGCCAATGAATCTACATTTTTTTGATTCATGATATATTTGATCATACCAGTCCCCATCCCAAGCATATTCATATTGGATAAGGTCAATTTACCAGAACCTCTTGGCATCATGAATCCAAACAGTTTTTCAATTACATTCTTTTTCACACTTATTTTCTCAGGTCTTCTAAGAATATTCAATCCCCAAAATGTAAAGAAAATGGTTACATTTCTACCCATTGCAGCAGCACCGTTGGCAATAATGAATGCAGCCAGAGCTTTATCCAGATCACCACTAAAAACAACCATAGCCTTATCCGTTTTGTTATTTGTGTCTTCTGCAACCGCATCCTCCTTCAAGCCCTTCATGATGGTCACCGCAATGGCTTTATTTTCGGATTTGATATCGACCAAAGTATTACCTGTTCGCTTACACCATTCGGATATGTCTGATGCGAAGCCAAGATCTGTTGCAGTAACTTCTAACAAATCTCCGTGATTCATGGTTTTAATGGTTTCAAAGACCTTCATGATTGGACCGGGACATTGGAGTCCAGAGCAATTGATTTCTATTTTCTCAACATCTAAACTGTTTATTCGTTTCATCTTTTTATCATCACCGCTATCTCTTAATTTTTCACTGCCCAATATATTTTTAAGAAGCATACTGTTGATTTTGTAGTTTTCAAAATCATCTATTACAATACCACCGCTAATATTTTTAACGATCTTAAAATCGGATTGTTTTAATATCCTGGCAGCTATGTATCCTCTCAACCCGACTGCACAATAGATCATAATGGTTTTGTTTCTGTCCAGTTCATCTAATCGATCTCTCAAATCACCAAGAGGAATATGGATTGCTCCCGGATATAAACCAGTTACCACTTCATCTGCATCTCTGACATCTAAAATAGTGTACTCTTTGTCATTAAATGAAGATAATTGGTTCCAATGAATAGTATCAACTGTACCATCCAACATATTTTCAGCCACATATCCCAGCATATTAACCGGATCTTTAGCTGATCCAAATGGTGGTGCATAAGCCAGTTCCAACTCTGTCAAATCATGGACAGTTCCACCAAATCTGATTGCAGTGGCTATTACATCGATTCTCTTTTCAACGCCATCAAACCCGACGGCTTGTGCCCCCATCACCTTTCCATCTGAAGGTGAGAATATTAATTTCATATTGATTTTAGAAGCATCAGGATAATATTCAGCATGATTATTCGCATGTATGTAGGTTGTCAGATAATCCTTGCCATATTCCTTGGATAAACCTTTTAATGTTTTCTCATTGGTACCAGTTGTCGATACCATCATATCAAACACCTTGGCAACAGAGGTTCCTTGTGTACCATTATATTGTACTGCTTTACCCGCTATGTTGTCGGCGGCTATCCTGCCTTGTTTGTTAGCCGGCCCGGCTAAAGGCACCATAGCAGGTACTTGATTGACAAGATCCATTACCTCAACTGCATCTCCAACAGCATAAATATCAACATCAGATGTTTTCATTTCTTTATCAACAATTATTCCACCTCTTTTATTGACATTCAACCCGGCATTTTTTGCAAGTTCCCCATTGGGTTTGACCCCTATGGCCAAAATTATAATATCCGCTTCTACAGTTGTAGCGCTATTAAGTACAACTGTGGTTTTTCCTGCATTATTACTAAAGCTCTTTACACCATCATTCAAGTATAACTCAATACCTTTCATGTTCATATGCTGATGCAATATCTGGGCCATCTCAAAATCCAAAGGTGCCATAACCTGATCTGCCAATTCAATAATGGAAACTTCCAGACCTAATTCAAAAAGATTCTCTGCCATTTCAATCCCAATAAACCCACCACCTATTATAGCAGCTTTCTTTGCCCTCCCACTTTTCAGATAATTTTTAATGGCATCTGTATCTGGGATGTTCCATATTGTAAAGATATTAGGTGCATCAATTCCTGGAATGGGTGGTTTGAGAGGCGTTGATCCTGGAGATAATAATAATTTGTCGTATGTTTCTTCGTATTGATCACCACTAATCAGATTTTTTACGGAAACTTTTTTGTTTTCTCTATCAATGCTCATAACCTCGCTGTTTATTCTAACATCTAAATTGAATCTGGCTTTCATCTCCTCAGGTGTCTGAACAAGCAAACTATCCCTTTCTGGAATTATATCGCCAATATAATAAGGTAATCCACAATTTGCAAAAGAGATGTATCCACCTCTCTCAAACATTATGATTTCGGCACTTTCATCATTTCTTCTAAGTCTGGCAGCAGCACTGGCTCCTCCTGCGACGCCACCTACAATAACAACTTTCATATCAAGCACTCTCCTTTTCCTAATTGAATTAATAAATCTTTAATGATACCTCTAACATGGTTATTTGAAACCTTATAGATGATTTCCGTACCATTTCGTTCTCCTGTTATTAACCCCGCAGATTTGAGCTTTCCCAGATGCTGTGAGACTGTTGACTGAGGCTCACACAAGCAGTTTTGCATGTTTGAGACATTGCTTTCCTTACACGCCATAAGATTCACCAGAATACACAACCTGGACGGGTGACCCATTTGTTTAAATATTTCGCTGTATTCAATTAATACGTTGTTTTCTAAAATACCATGCTCCGTCATAAAACCACCTTTTGTTAATTTATTATCAATTTATATATCTATATATTATAATATTTAAATATATAAGTCAATACTTTTAATAATAAAATGCTTGACATACTTTTAATAATAAAAAGCCTCGATCGAACAAGCTTCAATTGAACGAGGCCTGATTATGTAAGAGTTTTCAGATATTTAGCTCTTCCTTAACTTCCTTAAATGCATCTAGAGCGAAATCAAGATCACATATGCTATGAGCCGCTGAAATCTGTATTCTGATTCTCGCTTTTCCTTTCGGTACGACAGGGAAATAGAAGCCTATGACATAAACCCCTTTTTCAAGCAGTTTTTCTGCTATTTTTTGTGATAAGACTGCATCGCCCAGCATGATGGGTACAATTGGATGGTTACTTTCTATAATCTCATATCCGATTGCTTTGATTCTCTCTCTGAAATACAGCGTGTTTTGTTCCAACTTATCTCTTAAAAATGTACTCTCCATCAACATCTCAAGAACCTTCAAAGATGCTGTAGCTATTGCTGGAGCTAGAGTATTGGAAAACAAATATGGTCTGGACCTTTGTCTTAACAATCTTATGATTTCTTTCCTTCCACTAGTATACCCTCCGCTGGCACCACCCATGGCTTTGCCAAACGTTCCTGTGATAATATCGACTCTGTCCATTACACCATTGTATTCATGAGTACCCCGTCCTTTTTTTCCAACAAATCCAACTGCATGGCTGTCATCCACCATCACAAGGGCATTATAGCGATCTGCCAGATCGCATATTCCTTTAAGATTGGCAATTATCCCATCCATAGAGAAAACGCCATCTGTTGCAATTATTTTTATTCTTGCTCCATCCCGATCAGCCTGAATCAACTGTTGTTCCAAATCTGTCATATCATTGTTCATGTACCTGTATCTTTTCGCCTTGCTCAATCGTACACCATCAATGATACTGGCATGGTTCAGCTCATCACTTATGATAGCATCTTCTTCCGATGTGATAGTCTCGAATAATCCGCCATTTGCGTCATAGCAAGATGAGTATAGGATGGTATCTTCGGTCCCCAGAAACTTGGATAATTTTTCTTCCAATGATTTGTGTATAGACTGTGTTCCACAAATGAAACGGACAGAAGACAATCCATACCCCCATTGATCGTAGCTGTTTTTAGCCGCTTCTTTCACCAATGCATTGTTAGAAAGACCTAGATAATTGTTGGCACACATATTCAAAGCGTTTTTTATTTGTGTTGTGTTGATTCTACTACTCTGAGCTGTTGTGATAATTCTTTCGTTTTTCCAAAGACCACTATCTTTGATTTCCTTCAATTGATTCTCATAAATGTTCTTATATACATTGTACATATTTTCCCCCCACTTGTCTAAATCCATTCTAAAATGATTTTTCCTGAATTGCCAGACCTCATGACTTCAAAAGCCTTTTCGAAATCCTTATAGTGAAAATGATGCGTAATAACTGGTGACACATCCAGACCCGATTGCAGCATCGCATTCATTTTATACCAGGTCTCATACATCTCCCTGCCATAGATTCCTTTGAGATGCAACCCATTAAATACAATCTTGTTCCAGTCGATACAAGTCTCCTTGGTTTGAATACCTAAGATAGCCACTTTCCCTCCATGAATCATCAGATCGATCATATCACTAAATGCTTTGCCATTACCGGACATTTCCATGCCGACATCAAAGCCTTCTTTCATATTCAATTCTTTTACAACATCAACTAGATTTTCTCTGGCCACATTAACCACCCTGTCAGCACCAAGTTTTTTTGCCAAATCGAGTCTATAATCATTGATGTCAGTCACAACAACAAATCTGGCACCAGCATGCCTGGCAATCGCAACTGCCATAACGCCTATCGGTCCAGCCCCAGTAATCAGTACATCCTCACCCAACACGTCAAAAGATAGGGCTGTATGAACTGCATTCCCCAGGGGATCAAATATACTGATGATATCCTTGGGTATGTCTCCATTTTGTACCCAAATATTGGAGGCAGGTAATGCTACAAATTCCGAAAATATACCGGTTCGATTGACGCCTACTCCCTTTGTATCCTTACAGAGATGCCTTCTGCCAGCAAGGCAATTCCTGCACTTGCCGCATACAATATGACCTTCCCCTGAGACAGTATCTCCAACCTTCAGATCAATGACACCCTCTCCCAATCTTACAATCTCTCCAACAAACTCATGTCCAATTGTCATGGGTGTAGGAATAGTTTCCTGAGACCATTCATCCCAGTTGTAGATATGCAAATCAGTTCCGCAAATAGCAGTCTTTTGGATTTTTACCAACACTTCTCCATATTTCAATCCAGGTATATCGACTTCATCCAACCAAAGCCCCGGTTTAGGGTATTTTTTTACTAACGCATTCATCTTGCTCTTCAAAAACATCCCTCCTACTACTGAAATATCTTTACCTATATAATATAATAATATTGTCCCTGTTTCAAGAACAATTAAAGCTTTTTGTTGTTAATTTCAAACATAAAAGAGCACCACCTAAAGGCTATGCTCTTAATGAATCACAAATTATTTTCAATACTTCTTTTTATGATATCAGGAGCTTTAAGACATTTCGCCTCTGATACTGAACAGACGGCGAAGCGGAGTCCTTTTACCAAAGGCACCACGAACAAATTTTCTTCCATCAATGCTTTACTGACATCAAAAGGTTTTTCACATGGAATACTGATGAAAAAGCCATCTCTGTATGGCACCAGTTTCAAACCTATTTCTTCAGCTCGTTTAACAAATGTATTAGCTCTCCTTCTCAACATATTGTTGAAAGTTGTCTTTTCGTTAATGTATCTTTCATATTTATCCTGGTTATTGATAATATCAGCTACAGTCAGCATCGCACCTCGTGTTCCATTCGACCATGTGGCTCTTCCTGAGTGCAAACATGCAGAGAAAAATTCATCCACAATTTCCTTAGATGACGAAATACCGATTGCAGCCCCATTTCTGAGTCCATACATTGTAAAACCTTTTGATGCGCTAAAAGCTGCCATAATAAAAATATTGTCTGGAAGATTTGAGAATTTTCCCAGAAACTCCCTTCTCTCGTCGGATACTCCTGCAAAATCAATATAGGCGGCATCCACCAACACAATTATTCTCTTTTCAGGATCCATCGCCTCTTCTTTTAAAAAACCAATGATGTCATCCCATTCCTCATTTGATACGCTATAACCCGTTGGATTATGAGCTGGCGTATTAATGATAGTTAGAAGTCTATTTTGTTTGTCTAAAAGTTCTTTGAACCTTTTTTTGAAGCCGAAGACATTATAATTTCCTTGAGAATCAAACAATTCGTAAGTGGCTATATTTCTCCCACCTTCCTCGGCAATAGTCTGATAAGGTGTCCAATACCAATCTGATGTCAGTATTTGATCACCGGGATTGGTGTAATTCCATACAGCATGCTTTACGGCTCCTGTCCCACCAGGTGTAGCAATAGTTCTGATAAAAGCTTTCGGTCTAAATTCCTTAAAAAATGATTTTTCTACCGCCTCTAGAAATCTCGGCATTCCGGGGATTGCCGAATAGGCAGCCAGCTCCTCATCCGGTTGCTGTTTAAATACGTCGTATACTGATTTAAATGCTACAAGCTTACCTTGATCATCCATCAAAGCACCCAATGTCGAGTTAATGACATTTTCTATGCCAAATTCCTTTTCAGCTGCCTGCGCTTTTCCCGCAATTGTAAATATTGGATCGTCTTTTGCCGGCCATTTTGCGTGGTCAGCAACCATGTTTTTAATCATTATTCCACCTCATCAAATTATATTATAAATTATATTACAGTCAATTTTTGTTCACAGCATACACAAACAATCAAATCAAATGATTAACTTTACAGAACTCTGGCTTCACCACGATAAATTACACCTCTTGACCCATTTACAGTCAAGACTTCTCCGTCTTTAATTTTTTTAGTGGCACTTTCAGCTCCAACAACTACTTCAACACCTAGATTCATACAAACAATAAAGGCATGTGATGTCAATCCGCCTTCCTCAGTTATAACGGCCGAAGCTTTCTCCATTAATGGTACCAGTTCTCTATCAGTCACTGGCACAACGAGTATATCTCCATCATTGAAGCGCTGTACCAAATCTTCATATCGACTGCCTACTCTCGCTTTCCCTACTACTGTCTCTTGACCAACTCCTACTTTTTTGTACAATAATTCACTAACCACATGTACCTTAATCAGATTGGTGCTACCGGCCACACCTACGGGAACACCTGCAGTAACTACCACAAGATCTCCATTCTTAATGTAGTTTTCTGCCAATGCCTTTTGCACTGATTGCTCAATTACCTCGTCCGTTGCTTTCATCTTTTCTGTTTTGACAGGATATACGCCCCATGTCAATGATAGTTTTCTCATAACCTGTTCTGAATGCGTTGCTGCGATAACAGGTGCTTTTGGCCTGAATTTAGAAACAGATATGGCTGTATAACCTGATGCTGTCGCTGTGATGATTGCTGAAGCGTTAAGCGAGAGAGCTGTTCTACAGGTAGCCATGCTGATAGCATTAGTTATAGTATTGTCAGCACACTGGAATTTGGTTCTGAATATCTCATCATAGTTCAACGATCCTTCAATTTTAATCGCTATTTCCGCCATTGTCCTGACAGATTCGACGGGATACTTGCCGGCAGCCGTCTCGCCTGACAACATAATAGCATCAGTACCATCAAATATGGCGGTGGCGACATCGCTTACCTCTGCCCTAGTTGGCCTTGGATTACGCATCATCGAATCAAGCATCTGAGTAGCGGTAATGACAGGTTTTCCAGCATAATTACACTTTTCTATCATCATCTTTTGAGCCAAAGGAACCTCTTCAGCAGGTATTTCAACACCTAGATCTCCTCTTGCAACCATTATACCATCTGACACCTTTATAATTTCATCTATATTATCGACTCCTTGTCTGTTTTCAATTTTTGATATGATTTGAATGCTCTCTGCATAGTTCGCTTCCAATAGCTTTCGTATTTCAATGACATCATCTGCTTTTCTCATAAAAGAAGCAGCTATGAAATCAATGTCATGTTTAATCCCAAAAACGATATCCTTAACATCCTGGTCTGTAAGCGACGGTAAGTTTAGCTTAACATCCGGTACATTAACACCTTTTTTATTTTTAATGGTTCCACCATTATTGACTACACATAACAAGTCGGTTTCATTAACAACGCGTTTGATTGTCAATTCAATCAAACCATCGTCAATCAAAATGATGTCGCTTTCTTTCAAATCTAAGGCTATATCCCTGTAATTCACCCTGATAGTGTTGTTATTCCCTATGACATCTCTGGCTGTAACTATGATTTCCTGTCCTTTTTCAACCTCGATAACACCGTTTTCAAAGTCTCCAGTCCTTATTTCAGGTCCCTTTGTATCCAGCATGATGCCTATGGGTATTTTAAGCTCACTTCTCAATTTCTTAATCTGGTTTATTCTTGCCAGATGCTCATCATGAGTGCCATGGGAAAAATTCAATCTGGCTACATTCATGCCTTCTTCAATCATTTGAGTCAGTGTATCTTCACGTTCACATGCTGGTCCCAGTGTGCAAACAATTTTTGTTTTTCTCATAATAATCCTCCCTTGCTTCTATGCTTCATCAAAAACTACATCGACAGAATTCTTGTCAATTCAAACTTATCCATATCAATGGTCTTTTTTTTATTTAACGCCTCATTGATGTTTTGGCTGAATATTTTGTCACCCCTGGTTCCAATCACTAGATTTCCCTTATGGTTCATTAGCAATTCAACAGACTTTGCACCCATCTGACTTCCCAGCAATCTGTCATAGGCAGTCGGTGTCCCGCCTCTTTGTATATAGCCAAGCACTGTGCATCTCGCTTCGATATTCAGATCTTCAAATATTTCATCTCTCAGTGTGTAGGCATCTCCCGCTCCTTCAGACAAAATAATAATGCTGTGCTTTTTACCTCTTGCCCTTCCTCTCATAATTATTTCACAAATTTCATCAGTGGTTATTGGTACCTCGGGAATAATCACTGCTTCGGCACCTCCTGCCAATCCTGAATATAGTGCCAGATCTCCACATTCTCTACCCATAACCTCAATAATACTCGTTCTTTCATGAGATGACGATGTATCTCTTATCTTGCTGACAGCATCCAGAATTGTATTAAGGGCGGTATTGAATCCCAATGTGTATTCAGTGTATGCCAGGTCGTTGTCAATGGTTCCAGGAATCCCAATTGTGGGAATGTTTTCCTCACACAATTTCTCTGCACCTTTGAAAGATCCATCTCCACCAATGACTACTAGTCCCTCTATTCCCCTGTATTTTAAGGTCTCCAAAGCTTTTTTGAAACCTTCTTCTGTCTTAAATTCTTCACTTCTCTCAGTACCTAATATAGTACCACCTCTCTGAATGATATCCCCAACAGATGATAGGTCCATTGCATATATGTCATTCTCAATTAAACCTTTATATCCTCTTTGTATCCCCATTACTTCAATGCTTCGGTAAATACCATATCTCACAACCGCTCGGATAGCGGCATTCATTCCCGGAGCATCTCCTCCACTGGTCAACACACCAATTCTTCTCATAGCCAACTCCTTTCGGGATATCATTTGTCCCATGTATCAATATTGTGTCCATCTTGAAACATTATAACATGTTTTAACGACCCGTCAAATTCAAAAGCTATTTTTACCCAATCGCACATTTTGTTCTCCCAGAAGATCCTTAAACTCCTCAACCATTAGTAAGTTGTTTGTATCCACGTGAAATTCTTCAGGCAATTTAAACTTTTGCCTGCTGACTTCAAAGTAAATAAAGACCGGTCCATTACCGGGATACTTTTGGGAAAGACCTATAATCCTTGGCTTGATTGTATTATAGTCCCATTTTTTTTCAACCTTGAGATATAGTTCCTTATGTCTAAGTTGAATTAGCGGGGTTATTTTTTCAGCTATCAGTTTTGGCTCTTCATCATGATTAAAGCTTAATCTTCCATCAATGATTACCATACCGTCTACTTTTATATGTTGTTTGTATTTAGCAAGAATTTTGGGGAATACGATAACCTCGATATCACCATAAAAATCTTCAAGTGAAAGAAAACACATCAAATTGTTATTTTTGGTTATTTTATTTTGCAGACTTAGAACAATACCTCCCATTCTAACCCTAGATCCATCATATACCAATGAATTAATGATGCCCTTCTCTTCCATATATTCAGCTATCTGTGAGGAATTGAGTGTCACCGAACGATTGATTAGATCCTCATATTCGTCCAGTGGATGGCCACTGACATATATTCCCAGCATTTCTTTTTCCATCGCCAGTTTTATTCTGCTGTCAAACTCTTTCAAATCAGGTAATGATTCAACATTGTATGTATTCTTAATCCTGCCGGTATCAAACATGGAGACTTGCCCCTCAATTATACTTTTCCTATTTCGTTGAACGCTGTCAATAATGTTTTCATAAACAGCCATTAGTTGAGATCTTCTAACCTCCAGTGAATCAAACGCACCGCATTTGATAAGGGACTCCACAAGTCTTTTGTTCAAAAGATTTGAATCCACCTTTTCGCAGAAGTCAGTGAAGCTTTTAAATCGCCCAGCATTATTTCTTATTTTCACAATATCATCTATAACCGCGCTACCGACATTCTTAACAGCTGCCAAACCAAATCTTATGCTGTTTTTTCTGACAATAAATTTTGATTCGCTTTCATTGATATCCGGTGGCAACACATCTATCCCAAGTCTTTTGCATTCTCTGATATACAATGAAACCGAACCGGAACTTCCCATAATCGAAGAAATCTGTGCTGCCATAAACTCCATAGGATAATAGGTCTTTAACCATGCAGTTTCATAAGCCAATGCGGCATAAGCCGCTGAATGGGATTTGTTGAAGGCATAGTTAGCAAAATCAATCATAAGATCATATATCTTATTGGCCTCGTTCTCAGAAACACCATTTCTGATAGCACCTGCAATCTCCATGTGATTGCCAGCATCAACTTTTCCATGAATGAAATATTGCCTTTCCTCTTCCATAACTTTCATTTTCTTCTTGCTCATAGCTCTTCTAACCAGATCGGATCTTCCCAGCGAGAAGCCTCCGATGTCTCTGACTATCTGCATCACCTGTTCCTGATACACCATGCATCCGTAGGTAACATCCAGAATCTTTTCCAGCTTAGGATGAATATATTTTATTTTGGAATGACTATTCTTATTCTTGACATAGGTCGGTATTTGCTGCATCGGACCAGGCCTGTATAATGCGTTTGCTGCAATGATATTTTCAAATTGATCGGGTTTCATTTCTTTTAGAATGGCTCTCATGCCAGAACTCTCAAACTGGAAAATTCCTAAGGTCTCTCCCTTTGAGAACATTTCAAAAACTTTTGGATCGCTGTAATCACAATCATCAAAGCCAACAGATATTTTTCGGTTCCGGTAAATCAGATCGATGGCGTCTCTTATGACGGTTAGTGTCCTGAGTGCCAGGAAATCCATTTTAAGCAAACCAAGCTCCTCCAATTCATTCATGTTAAATTGAGTTGTGATGACGTCTTTGCTACGTGAAAGGGGTACATGCTCTGTAATAGGGTCTTTGGATATAACTACTCCTGCCGCATGGGTAGATGTGTGTCTGGGCAATCCTTCAACCTTTCTTGCAATATCAATCATTTCTCTTATCTTGTTTTCAGTTTCATAGAGTTCCTTTAGCTCCCTGTTTTTCTCCACTGCGTCTTTGATGGTTATACCCAGTTCAACAGGGATTTTTTTTGCAATGAAATCAACCTCATTATAGGAGAAATTCATCGCTCTTCCAACATCTCTAACAGCACCTCTTGCAGCCATTGTTCCGAATGTCACAATCTGGGCGACCTTATCCGATCCATATTTCTTGATGACATAATCAATAACTTCCTCTCTTCTTTCGTAACAAAAGTCAATATCAATATCCGGCATTGATATCCGTTCCGGGTTTAAAAATCTCTCAAACAAAAGATCGAATTTGAGCGGATCTATATCTGTTATTCTCAATACATAAGCCACAATACTACCCACTACTGACCCTCTTCCCGGGCCAACCATGATTTGATTTTGCTTTGCAAATCTAATAAAATCCCAGACAATCAGAAAGTAGTCGACATAGCCCATTTTTTTGATTACTTGAAGCTCGTAATCCAGCCTATCCTGAATCTTTACTGTCACATTCTTGTATCTTTCTGAGATTCCTACATCACAAAGGTGCTGTAGATATTGAACGTTTTCAAACCCATCAGGTGACTTGAATTCCGGTAAATGGACTGTATTGAAATCCAGTTCAACATTACAACGCTCTGCAATTTTAACTGTATTCTCGGCAGCCTGTTCCAAATCAGGAAATAGCATCATCATTTCATCATGGTTTTTCAGATAAAACTCGTCTGACGGAAACGACATCCGATCATCATCTGCCAGAGTTTTTCCGGTTTGTATACATAACAAAACATCGTGAAATTTGGCATCATCCTTGTTGATGTAATGGACGTCATTTGTCATGACCAATGGAATGCCTGTTTCTTGTGACATTTGAATTAGTTGTCTATTGACAATTTTTTGCTCACTCATTCCATGATCCTGCAATTCTAGAAAGAAGTTTTTCTCTCCAAATATATCTCTGTATTCCAAGGCTTTTTCAACAGCCTTGCTATAATTATCATTCAATATAAATGTCTGAATCTCTCCTGCGAGACATGCGCTCAAGGCGATAATACCCTTGCTATGCTTTTTTAAAATATCCATATCAACTCTTGGTCTGTAATAAAAACCATTCACATACCCTTCTGATACGATTTTTAGAAGATTTCGATAGCCTTCCTGATTTTCCGCTAAGAGAACCAGATGATATTGATTCTTGTCCCTTAAAGGATCTCTATCGGACATTTTTCTTTCAGCAATATACACCTCTGAGCCTATAATAGGCTTAATATTCCTTTTTTTCGCTTCTTTATAGAACTGTACAACACCGTGCATATTACCGTGATCAGTTATTGCAATACTGTCCATTGAATACGCCACCGCTTTTTCTATCAGCTTGCTGATTCTGGCTGCACCGTCCAAAAGACTGTACTCAGTATGAACATGCAGATGAACAAATTTCTTATTTGTCATGATAACCCCTCTTGATGATGAAATCTAACCATTCTAACTTAACTATTATATCATAATACACTGTATTTTTATATTCCATATTTTATTGATAAAATGAACTCAAACTGTTATGATATAACTATTATTTCAACTTTAGGAGTGTTTTATGTTAGAAGAAGTCAGTGCGGGTGGTATTGTTTTTTTCGGAAATTCAATACTGTTGCTTAGGAAATTCAATGGGGATTACGTCTTGCCAAAAGGTCGCGTCGAAAAAAACGAAACTTTAAATAGTGCCGCTGTGAGAGAAGTCATAGAAGAGAGTGGAACAAAAGTGAGTGTGATCAAATATCTTGATAAGATTTCCTATGAATTTACCAGAAATACCAGTCAGGAACAAAAAATCAGAAAAATAGTTCATTGGTACTTGATGAAAGCTAAGAACATGACTTGCAAGCCTCAAAAAAATGAGGGTTTCATAGCTGCATGTTTTTTTCCTTTTAACCGTGCGATCATCCTGGCAAGGTATGATGATGAAAGAAGAGTCATTATCAAAGCGGTGGAAGATATCAATTTCCATCAATATTATATCAATTGACGGGGTGAAATTATGTCATTTTCATCAACTGTAAAAAACGAAATCTGCCATCAGCCAATTGGGAATGCTTGTTGCATTCTGGCAGAACTTTCAGCATTGGTCAGAACAACGGGATTGATATCCCTAAAAGGAAATAACCAGATATCCTTGGATTTTTCAACTGAAAATGCTGCCTTGGCAAGACGGATCTACTCTTTATTGAAAAAACGATACAATATGCCTGCAGGTGTTAAAGTAAGCAAGGGCAGAAAACTCAAGCGTAACAACAATTACAAAATCACCTATATGGGAGATGCCGAGAGGTTGCTGAGAGATGTACAGATTATTGATACAGCGAGCATTAATCCATTTGCCTTTAACAGAAGCATACCCTTCTCATTATTGGAAGAGGAGTGTTGTAAGCGTTCTTATGTCAAAGGCGTTTTCCTAGGATGTGGGTCAATTTCAGATCCAGAAAAGGGATACCATCTAGAATTTGTCAATAATAGTGAACAGCACGCACAGGATTTTTCAAAACTGTTGACTAACTACAATCTTAAAGTTAGAATAGTTGTTAGGAAGAATTATTTTGTCAATTATCTCAAAGAAAGCGAACAAATTGTAGATGTCTTGAACATAATCGGGGCTTATAGCGCATTGCTTGAAGTGGAGAACATCCGGATTGTAAAAGAGATGAGAAACAACATCAATCGGGTAATCAATTGCGAATCTGCCAATTTAACTAAAACAATCGATGCTTCATTAAAACAAATCGACAATATCAACATCATCAAAAATGCGATGGGACTAGATAAACTCCCTGCCCCATTATCGGAGGTAGCTCTCATCAGACTCGACAATCCCGAGATTAGTCTTAAGGAATTAGGGGAAATGCTTAACCCCCCAATCAGTAAATCAGGTGTCAATCACAGGTTTAAAAAAATAGAAGAAATCGCTGAGAAAATAAGTGGTGAAAGGAATAAACGATGAAAAGCAGGACTTATACTATTCAAAATTCAATTGGACTTCATGCCAGACCGGCGGCATTATTTGTAAAGCAAGCAACTGAATTTGACGCCAAGATAAAAGTACTGAAAGACAGTAAGGAAGCTGATGCAAAAAGTATTATCAGCATTATGGCTTTAGGTGCAAAAAAAGGGACTGATATTATGATAACAGCAGATGGACCAGATGATGAAAAAGCTATAGATGCTTTAATAAAATTATTGGACTCATTTACAGACTAACCTTTCATAAAGTCTATCACTTTTCTTTGTTCAAGTATGGCTTTTGATATTTTATTCGCATCATGCCTTATATAGTTTTTTTCAATATCAAGAAAATTATCCCTAATGATCTTGATATTTTTTTTGCTCAGATATTCTTCCTGTTTATCATCAATTAGTATCTGAGTAGCATTTTTCTGTCTATAAATCTTACCGACTTTTTCATCCACCTTTTCATCATTGACAACAATGTAGTCTATTCTGAGACCATCGCCATGTTGAAATAAAGCATCAACATGATCGGATATGCTATATCCATCCGTCTCTCCCGGTTGGGTCATCAGATTGCATACATAGTAGATCTTTGCTTTTGACGAACCAATCATTTCGGATATATTTTTGATCAAGAGATTGGGAATCACGCTGGTATATAGGCTACCGGGTCCAAGTATTATAACATCCGCATCCTCAATTGAACTCAATGTCTCTTCCAAAGGATTGCATAAATCCGGCACCAAGGATATTTTCTTTATCCGATCACTTGTTTTACTGACATATTCCGGTATGGTATCCTCACCAAATATTGACAGACCGCTCTCAAGCTCAGCGACAAGATTTGTATCTGTTAAAGTCATAGGAAGAACCTGCCCCTTAATCCTAAATATATTTGAGACTTCTTTTATGGCATGCTCAAAATCGCCATGTATCTCATTCATGGCTGCTATAAACAGATTGCCAAAGCTCTGCCCCTTAAGATATCCCTCTTTGAATCTATGTTGCATCAATTGTTCCATGATAGGGGGTGTATCCGCCAGTGATATGATACAGTTTCTGATATCCCCTGGGGGTAGCATCCCTAGATCTTCTCTAAGGACCCCGGAACCTCCTCCGTTATCCGCAACGGTTACTATAGCAGTGATATTGTCGGTATAAATTTTTAGTCCTCTAAGAATAATGGAGAGACCTGTTCCTCCCCCAAAGATAACAACATTCTTACCTCTTTTTTTCATTTACCTGCTCCTGGTTACAGTCTCCACTTATATCGCCATGTCTATAGTAAGTGAATTCTTCATGGAAGTTTTTGTTGGCAAGCTGAAATCCAAAAGATTTATAAAAATCGATTGTCATCTCAGTATTGTCACTAAGATTGACATAAACACCTTGTGCTCCACAATCAGCAGCTTTTCTGACTAAAAGCCTGACTGCAAGGTCCTTTATCTTATCCGCCTGCTGGCTTTCATCAACACTCAATCCTACTATCACAAATAAACCTGATTTCAACTCAAGCCTACCAAGGCAAACCGGTTTATTGTCTTCATAGATAACAAGATTGTAGCTGAAGTTATTTCTGAAATCGGCATTCAAGAATTCTTCTTTGAATCTGTTCCTTAAAAGATTGACATCTTGGTTTTTATCGTCGTGTCTATAAAACTTATTATGAATCATCTATTTCCTCCTCTATCTTAAAAAAAATCTATTGATTAATACTATATATTGTGATATATTTAACATGAAATTTATTTATGGAAATTTCTGAGCTCAAGGGTTTTCTGAGAGCAAGGTATAAATGTGTATGGTTTTATAATTTGCCTGGTCATTTTATAATTCTAACATACAAATCATTTTTCATCTACAAGATGTTTTGTAATTTAACCTTGCTCTTGAACGGGCAAGTTTTTTATTGGAGGCTTAAGCTATGAATAGGATTGGTGTTATAGGTATTGTAATTGAGGATTTATCTCAGGTTCATCAGATCAATGAGATCCTTCACGAACATGGGCAGATCATAATAGGTAGGATGGGAATACCCTATAAAACAAGAAATATCAGTGTCATATCAATCATCGTTGACGGTACCACCGACCTGATAGGAAGCCTGTCGGGAAAACTTGGCACCATAAGTGGTGTAACAGTAAAAAGCGCTTTAACAAAAAAAATATTTGAAGATTAACTGGAGGATTAGATGAAAAAAAACATTTTAGTTTTATTCTTATTAGCAGCAATTCTATTGACAATCGCTTCATGCGGTCAAAAACAACCTGCAGAGAAGACTACCGTTGTGGTAGCAGGTCTAAGAGGCCCCACTTCCATGGGAATGATTCGATTATTTGAAGAGCAATCCTTGAACAGTGACTCCTATTCTGTTGAGTATATCGCTGAAAGCGCTCCCGATGCACTAACAGCAAAAATAATTAACAATGAGATACAGATAGCCGCGGTTCCAACGAATCTTGCTTCAATCCTATTTAACAAGACAGAGGGGGATGTTCAATTCTTAGCGTTGAACACCTTGGGGGTTATTCATATTGTTGGAAGTCTGGATATCAACAAGTTATCTGACCTAAAAGGTGAAACGCTCCATATTAGTGGAAAGGGAGCTACACCTGATTACGCCGTCAATTATATGCTACAATCACTAGGATTAATAGATGATGTCGAGCTGATTTTCTATCCAGATCACGCATCCCTCGCACAAGCAGTTATGGCAGGAGATGCAAAAGTGGCTGTATTGCCACAACCCTTTGTCACACAGGTCACAATGCAATCTGACAAGATACGGCTTCTTGTGGATTTGAACCAGGAATGGGATAAAATAACCAATGGCACCAGTGTTCTTGCAATGGGTTGTCTCATCGTCAACAAACATTTTGCAGAGAATAACAGAGACTTTATACTGGATTTTCTAAGAGAATATGAAGAATCAGTCAATTGGGTCAATTCAAATACTAAAGAGGCGGGTATTCTGATTGCCAAGCATGGTATATTGCCAAGTAGCAATCTGGCAGAGTCTGCTATCCCGGCAAGTGCAATTGTTTACCAATCAGCCCAGGATTCAAAGGCTGATATCGATAATTTTTTACAGATTTTGATGGATTATAATCCAAGTGCTATCGGAGGAAAACTTCCTGATGAGAGTTTCTATTTCAAGTAACAGAAATAGATTAATAGGAATTACTATAATACTGGTGTTTTGGCAGGTTTTATTTATGTTCATAAGCAAAGATATATACTTGCCTTCTCCTTTGAATGTTATTAGATCGTTTGTTCAGATCACAACTGATAAGGATTTTTTTTCTATTCTATCAACCACCACACTTAGAGTACTGCTTAGCTTTGCCATATCCACATTTATTGGTGTTCTCACAGGTCTAGTCTGTGGATTAAACAAAACCATCTACGAGATCTTCGAACCTATGATCGTGTTGATACGTTCTACGCCTGTTATTTCAATAATTATTATAGCACTGATATGGTTCAGATCAGACTATGCTCCAATTTTTACAGGTTTTCTAATGTGTTTTCCGGTTATCTGGTCCAATGTTGTGCAGGGAATCAAAAGTACAGATCAGCATCTGATTGAAATGAGCAAGATATACAAGGTCATGCCGGTTCAGATTATCCGAACTATCTATATACCTTCTGCAAAGCCCTTTATAGCCGCAGGTCTGACAACTTCGCTTGGACTGGCATGGAAAGTGATCGCTGCTGCAGAGGTTCTCTCCCTCCCCAAATATGGAATTGGCAGCAAGCTACACGATTCCAAGATTTACTTGGAATCTGACAAACTATTGGCCTGGACACTTCTCATCATTATTATCAGTTATTTGTTTGAGTTGATTCTGATGCGAGTATTCTCGATGTCAAACAAAAAGTATGACAATGTTTTGGAGGACTTATGATCAAGCTTAAAAAGATCTATAAAAAATTTGAGGACAAGATTATATTTGAGGACTTTTCGCTTGACATAGAAGAAAACAAAATCACCTGTATACTAGGCCCCTCAGGAATTGGTAAAACGACTCTTTTAAAGCTTATATCAGGCTTATCAAAGGTTGACTATGGTATCATAACCGGCTTGTCAGACAAAAGGTGTTCATTTATTTTTCAGGAACCAAGACTGATTCCCTGGCTAAATGCATATGATAATATCAATTATATTCTTAAAAGTGTTTACCCAGGTCAAAACGACAGAGATTCGATTATCAGACACCATCTAATGATGGTGGGACTTTCTGATGACATAAAATCATTTCCTGATAACCTTAGTGGTGGTATGAAGCAAAGACTGTCCATCGCAAGAGCATTTGCCTATCCTTCTGATATTTTACTGATGGATGAACCATTCAATAGTCTGGATATGAGCCTTAAAATGTCTGTTATGGAGTCATTCAAAAATTTATGGAGTGATTCAGATAAAACTGTCATTTTCATAACTCATGACATAGACGAAGCTATTCTACTTTCCAATACATTACACCTATTTGATGAAAACCCGGCACGGATTGTTTTTTCCAAAACTATAGCCCCAAATATTATAACTAGAAACATATCAGACACTGTCCTAGTGAAAATTAAAACCGAGATATTACAGAACATGTAGATCCATACAGAAAGAATTGTATAAATTTTAGTACAATTTTGTTCTTTGTATTGATTTTAGCGCAATTTTTTGTTATAATTTCAAACCAATACAAGATTATTAGGGGTGATAAAATGAAGCTAAGAGTTGCTGAAGCTATCGTCAAATGTTTAGAGCTAGAAGGCGTTAATACCATTTTCGGATATCCGGGTGGTGCTGTCCTCCCTTTGTACGAAGCATTAAGACAATCAAGTATCAAGCATGTCCTGGTAAGACAAGAACAGGCCGCAGCTCACATGGCTAGTGGGTATGGCAGAGCCGGTGGTACAATAGGTGTTTGTTTGGCAACATCCGGTCCTGGTGCTACCAATCTGATTACAGGAATAGCAACAGCATATATGGATTCAATTCCCCTGATTGCTATAACCGGTCAGGTATTATCTGATAAAATTGGAACTGATATGTTTCAGGAAGCTGACATTGTCGGTGCTACTGAACCATTCACAAAACACAACTACCTGGTTAAAAATAAAAATGAAATCCCGAGAATCATGAAAGAAGCTTTTTACATAGCAAATACCGGTCGAAAAGGTCCAGTGCTTATTGACATTCCAAAAGACATTCAAAATGAAATCATAGATTTCAAATACCCTGAAACAATCGACATAAGAGGTTATAAACCGACTTATACCGGACACGCCAAACAAATTGAAAAGGCCTACAAGATAATCGAATCAGCAAAGCAGCCATTGATTTGTGTTGGAGGTGGTATCAGTTCATCGGACTGTAAAGAAGAGTTGATTGAATTTGTTGCAAAAACTAAGATTCCTGTCGTATGTACACTTATGGGGGTGGACAGCTATCCCAATGACTCTCTATATTTTGCAGGATTATTGGGTGCACATGGATATCCTTTTGTCAATAACGCCATGAATAAGGCGGATTTGGTCATTGTCATAGGGGCACGTTTCACAGATAGGTCAACGTCAGTTTTATCGTCTAAAAGTAATCAACATATCATACATATCGACATCGATCCTGCGGAAATCGGGAAAAATAGAAAGACCAACACACCCATTGTTGGTGATGCCAAGAATATTCTCAAACAACTGTTAGAATATGATTACCATTTAAGCAATCAGAAATGGTGTGACAATATCAGATACTCGAGACAATCCTATTTCGAAGAAAATATCAGTAAGGAATGGGAATTGGAAGGTGTCAATCCTTTTAAACTGATTAAGGCAATTTCAGACGAAGCCGATGAAGCAACCATAATGACAGCTGATGTCGGTCAGAATCAGATATGGGCAGCCCATTATTTTACAGCCTCAAAGAACAGACGTTTTCTAACCTCTGGAGGATTGGGAACTATGGGTTATAGTCTATCTGCGGCCATTGGCGCTAAATTTGCATCTGCTAAGGCGCATACAGTAGTCGCTGTTATGGGCGAGGGAGGTTTCCAGATGCTGATGGGAGAATTGGCATTGGTCAGAGAGCATAATCTGAATATCAAGATTTTTGTCATCAGCAATTGTAGGTTGGGCATGGTACGTGAACTTCAATTGCTTGCTTACACAAAGGATAGCTACCACGGCGTTGAGATTGGTTTCAATCCTGACTTCATGAAATTGGCTGATGCATATGATATAAAAGGCTACAGAATTTCTCACAATGATGAGATCCATTCTAGTCTAAAGGAAATCTTTTCCACAGACGAACCATGCTTTGTAGAATGCAGGGTACACCCTGACTTTCCCACTTTAGCTCATTGGAGGTGGAAATAATGAAATCTGAACGTCATGTATTGTCTATCACTGTTGAAAACTATTCCGGTACACTTAGCAAGGTAGCTGGGTTGTTCAGTAGAAGAGGCTACAACATCGATACACTCACTGTTGCAGAGACTATGGATCCCAATATCTCTAGAATTACCGTGACGGTTACCGGCGATGAAGAGATTCTTGAACAGATTACTAAACAACTTAACAAATTGATTCATGTCATTAAGATTACTGATCTGACGCTAAAAAAATCTATTCTAAGAGAGCTGATGTTTCTGAAAATCAGTTGTACAAAAGATACCCGTTCCGAGATAATCCAGATGTCGGATGTTTTCAAAGGCAAAACAGTCAATATCAGCTCCAAATCCATCACGATAGAAATGACAGGTGATGAGGATAAAAACAACGCCTTTATAGAACTCATAAGACCTTATGGAATAGTGGAGATTGTTAGGACCGGTCTGACGGCTATCGAAAGAGGTTGAAATTCAGAAGAAAATGCTCACGCATTTTCTTCTTTTATTCTATCCATTTCATCCATCCATAATTCAACTGAAGCATCACTTGGCATACGCCAGTCTCCTCTAGGAGAAAGGCAAATTGACCCGACCTTTGGTCCATCTGGAAGGCATGAACGCTTAAATTGCTGAGTGATAAAACGACGGTAAAAACGGCGCAATATAGTGTAAATATACTCCTTCGTATACTGATCTTTAAATGTTGTTTGGGCAATACTATGCAGTTTTGATGGCTGCATTCCATTCCTCACAGTATGATACAGAAAGAAATCGTGTAACTCATAAGGGCCTAATAAGTCTTCGGTTTTTTGTGCTATTTTACCCTCACTATCCGGGGGCAATAATTCCGGACTAACTGGTGTATCCAGTATATCCAACAATACTTTTCTAGTGTCTCTGGAGAATTGATTTTCCGATACCCATTTGACTATGTACCTTATCAGTGTCTTGGGAATCCCTGAATTCACACCATACATGGACATATGGTCACCGTTGTATGTAGACCAACCCATTGCCAGTTCAGACAGATCCCCGGTCCCAATAACAATTCCTTTGTGCATGTTTGCCAAATCCATCAGAATCTGGGTTCTTTCTCTTGCCTGAGTATTTTCATAGGTGACATCTCTTACGCTTTCATCATATCCAATATCTCTAAAATGCAATCGACAAGCTTCCTCTATGGAAATCTTGCTAAAGTCCACTCCCAGTGATTCAATCAATTTCACAGCATTTTGGTATGTTCTATCTGTTGTTCCGAATCCAGGCATAGTAACAGCTCTGACGATTCTTTTGTCAAGGCCAAGCTTTTCACATGTCTTGACACAGACCAAAAGCGCTAATGTTGAGTCCAGTCCACCTGACACACCTATCAGCATGCTTTTTGAACTGATGTGTTGAATCCTTTTTGCCAATCCAATTGTCTGGATGCTGAAGATTTCCTCGCATCTTATTTTCATTTCATTATCTTCCTGTGGAACAAAAGGATGTTTTTGGTAACTGCGTTTGATTTCGTTATGCCTTTGATATGCCAGAAAAGACACTTCCCTATATCCATTACAATTCTCCGATTCAAAAGTGTTGATTTTTTTTCGGTCATGGGAAATTATGTCCAAATCTAGATCTGCGAATGTCAAACTTCCGTGGATAAGATATCTATCCGATTCTTTGAGCAATTTTCCATTTTCAGCTATCAGACAATGGCCACCGAAAACCAGATCCGTAGTTGATTCGCCATATCCAGCTGAAGCATAAGCATATGCGGTAATACACCTTGCAGATTGGTTGACAACAAGTGCTCTCCTGAACTGGCTTTTACCAACAAGGTCATTGGATGCCGATAGGTTCAGAATCAGTGTCGCGCCCGCCATAGAAAGATAATTACTGGGTGGAATTACCGCCCATAGGTCTTCGCATATTTCAACCCCGACTATTAAATCAGGATTGTTTTGGCATTTCAAAAGAATATCAGTTCCGAAAGGTACCTGACAACCGCAGTAATCAATCCCACGGCCTGTGATTCCTGCTCCGCTGTTAAACCATCTCTGTTCATAGAATTCGTTGTAGTTTGGTAGGTAGCTTTTAGGAATAATCGCTAATAGTCTACCGCGATTAATCAACACGGCACAGTTGTATAATTTTTTATTAAATTCCACTGGAGCACCTATCGCTATCAGCATATCCTTGTCAGAAGTCAGTTCCATAATATCCTTAATTGCATTTTCGCTTTCTCTCAACAACAACTTCTGAAAAAACAGATCTCCGCATGTATAACCTGTGATGGACAATTCCGGGAAAACGATAATCTCAACTCCTTCATCCCAGGCCTCATTGATCTTATCCAACAATTTGCTTTCATTATGACTGCAATCAGCTATCCTTAAATCAATATTAGCTGTTGCAACCCTAATAAAGTTCATATTTTTCATCATGCCACCTTCCTAATTTCTCATCTAACAAACTGCAATTACTTTCAAATCATGATTTATTTGAACGAATATTTCTTTATTACTATACCACAAAAATGTTGATGAAATCAATATGCACTGTTCTTGAA
>LDZT01005270.1_pt1 | contig 24395 bp, 25 predicted proteins | sample 615521 | NCBI WGS metagenome assembly LDZT01 (sample SAMN03408292, study PRJNA278302) | terrestrial metagenome | isolation source: oil reservoir sample SB1 | place: USA: Alaska, North Slope, Schrader Bluff formation | collected 2011-09
CGCAATTCGTTCGCTGTTGACAACACCGTGCCCTTTGGACGGTTTTACTGAATGCTTACTTTTTCATCCTTCTGATGGCGCCGCTTGAAAGCGGCATGGGTGTCTATCCTGAAAATTAACTTGCATTAGGGAGGCCAACTGCCTTCGTGCTCATGTTCGCCTCAGACCGTCGTTGTCACGGTTTGCTCAGGTGCTCCGTGCCGGCATCGCCAACGATTCGCTTCGAACCTGGAAGTCAACTGATTTCCTCCAGGATTTTCTGAGCCGCGCTCCTTGGGTCAGCCGCTTTGGTAATCGGCCTGCCGATAACCAGGTAGTCAGCCCCCGCATCAATTGCTTCCCGGGGAGTCACCGACCTTTTGTGGCTGTCAACAGCGCTTCCCGCGCTGCGTATTCCCGGCGTCACAATTAGTATGTCCCGGCCAAGTTCCCTCCTTAACAGGGCAGCTTCGGAACCGGAAGCAATTACTCCGTCGCACCCGCCCTGAATGGATTTTTTCACCCTGGCCAGGACCAGTTCTTCAACGGAACAGCTGTAACCGAAATCCAAAATATCCGCTGCGTCCATGCATGTCAAAACAGTCACCGCGAGCAGTTTTAAATTCGAATTCCCGCGGCCGGCGGCAGCCGCTTCGATAATCCCGCCGTTTCCGTGAATCGTTAAAAAATCTACCCCGAGCCGCGCCGCCAGGATAACAACTTTTTGGACAGTTTCCGGAACGTCAAAGTACTTCATGTCCAGAAAAACACGTTTACCGCTGTCCAAAAGCCATTGCAGCATTTTCGTTCCGCCGGCAAGCTGTAATTCCATGCCCACTTTAAAGAAATCCACTACCCCGTCAAGGGACCGGACAAGTTCCATGGCCCTGGCCGGCTCGTCAAAATCCAGGGCGCAAATAATTCTCTTTTCCATAAAAGCCCTTTCTATCCTGAAAATTAACTTGCCTTAGGGAGGTCAACTGCCTACGTGCTCATGTTCGCCTCTTATACTTGTACGAACTCGTTCGCCCTCGGGCTCGGTAAAACTCGGCGCCATGCGCCTCAAACAGTTACCTCGCTTTACCTCGGGTTCACTCGTTCTTCGAATGAAGGCTCAAAATCGCACTTGCCCATTTCCTTCATGCGCTTTTTTGCCCAGAGGCCTACGTTGCGGTCGTCCTTGTAATAATCCTCGCTGCTCCTCGTGCTTGTATCAAGGCCGGCCAGCCGGTCACCCTCGCTGCGGTGGTAAGCAAAAGAGGACATAACCCGCACCAGGGAAGTCCCTTTGCAAAAAGGGCAGTACAGGCCTTCTTCTTCAAAAGACCTAACCAGCATCTCCACCTTTTTGCCGCAGTCGCCGCAGGAATATTCATAAACAGGCATATTTACTGCAACCCCTTTGTTTTTGAGTTTATGGGAAACATTGACGTTTAACAATACTTTCTAATATAATATAAATCGTTGATCTTATGTAAGCAAGCCAAGATATTTTTTGTTTTCGAGGTGTTCAAAAAAATGGACTACAGCAAGACCCTGAATCTGCCCCGTACGGATTTCCCGATGAGGGCTAATTTGCCTGTTCGCGAACCTGAAATCCTGAAATTCTGGAATGACATAGGTATTTACCGCCTGGTCCAGCAAAAAAACACAGGACGGCCGAAGTTTATCCTCCATGACGGGCCGCCCTACGCCAACGGCCATATCCACCTCGGACATACTTTAAACAAGATCCTCAAAGACATTGTGATTAAATATCACTCCATGGTGGGCTACGACGCGCCCTATGTGCCCGGATGGGACACCCACGGGCTGCCGATAGAACAGCAGGCAATCAAAAGCCTGGGCTTAAACAGGCATTCGATCAGTACCGTGGAATTTCGCAACAAATGCAAGGAATATGCGCTCAAATTCGTTGACATTCAAAGAGACGAATTCAAACGCCTGGGGGTGCGCGGGGACTGGGACCATCCTTACCTGACGCTGATGCCCCATTATGAGGCGGCCCAGATCGGGGTTTTCGGGGAAATGGCCAGGAGGGGCTTTATTTACAAGGGTTTAAAGCCGGTCTACTGGTGCGCAGCCTGTGAGACAGCGCTTGCCGAGGCCGAAGTCGAGTACCAGGACAAGCACTCTCCCTCGATTTACGTGAGGTTTTCCGTAACCGGCGGCAAGGGCGTCCTGCCGGAAAAGGACACCTGGGTCATCATCTGGACGACGACACCCTGGACACTTATTTCAAACACTGCAATCTGCCTTCATCCCGACTACGAATATGTGCTGTTTAAGTCCGGGGACAATAAATATCTGGTTGCCAAAGAACTTCTGGAAAACTTTTGCAATACAGCGGGCTTAAACTGCGAACAGATCCTGGATGAGTTTGCAGGACGGGCTCTCGAAGGCGTCTGCTGCAGGCATCCCTTCTTCGGCAGAGATTCAAAATTGGTCCTGGATACTTATGTAACACTGGATGCAGGCACCGGATGCGTGCATATCGCCCCGGGCCACGGCCATGAAGATTATCTTGTAGGCCTGCGATACAACCTGCCGATGCTGTCGCCGATTGACAACCACGGCATCTTCACTGAAGAAGCCGCTCAATTTGCCGGGCTGTTCTACAGCGACGCGAACGATAAGGTCAAAGAGGAGCTTTTGCAAAGCGGACATCTGCTCAAAGAGGAAACAATTTCACACCAGTACCCCCATTGCTGGCGCTGCAAAAAGCCGATCCTGTTCAGGGCTACCGAACAGTGGTTTGCTTCCGTGGAAGGATTCCGCCAGGATACCCTGGATGCTATTCACGGCGTAAGGTGGATCCCCCCCTGGGGTGAAGAACGCATTTGCAATATGGTGGCCGGCAGAAGCGATTGGTGCATTTCCCGGCAGCGGACATGGGGGGTGCCGATACCAATTTTCTACTGCGCCGGCTGCGGAAAGGAAATCATCAGCAAAGACACCACCGAGCATTTGCAGAAGCTGTTCCGCTCTCATGGTTCCGACGTGTGGTTTGCCCGCGAGGCTGAGGAACTTATTCCTGAAGGTTTGTCCTGCCCCGAATGCGGCGGGACCGTGTTTAATAAAGAAAATGACATTATGGACGTCTGGTTTGACAGCGGAACCAGCCACGCAGGCGTGCTGGAACAGCCCGAAATCTGGCCGGACTTAAGATGGCCGGCTGACCTTTACCTGGAAGGAAGCGATCAGTACCGGGGATGGTTCAACAGTTCCCTGTCAACTGCAATCGCCAGCCGGGGAGAGGCGCCTTACCGGGCTGTCCTGACGCACGGTTTCGTGGTCGACGAAAAAGGGTACAAGATGAGCAAATCCCTGGGCAACGTCGTTGACCCGATGAAAGTAATCAAGCAGATGGGAGCCGATATCCTGCGCCTGTGGGTCAGTTCGACGGACTACCGCAGCGACCTGGCGGCTTCGCCAAATATCCTGAACCAGTTGTCCGACGCTTACCGGAAAATCCGCAACACCTGCAGGTTTCTTTTAGGCAATCTTTACGACTTTTCTTTAAAAACCGACCGGGTATCCTATCATAAAATGCCCGAGATTGACCGCTGGGCTCTTTTAAAGCTCCACCAGTTAATCCAGCGCGTGCTGACAGCATACAGCAATTATGACTACCACGTCGTTTATCATGCGGCGCACGGCTTTTGCGTCCTTGACATGAGCGCGCTTTACCTGGATATTATCAAAGACCGGCTCTACACGTCGCCGGCTAATTCACTTCAGAGGCGGTCGGCGCAAACTGTTCTGCACGAAACTTTAAATGTGCTGGTGCGCCTTTTAGTACCCATCCTCGCCTTTACAAGCGAAGAAATCTGGGGCTACCTTCCCAAGGAGGAAGGAACGCCGGTCAGCGTACAGATGACCGATCTGCCGGAAGTCAATGAAGAATACCTGGATATCGAACTGGGCAAAAAGTGGGAAAAGCTTCTGGAAGTCCGGGAGGAAGCGACCCGTATCCTCGAGCAGGCGAGAAGGGACAAATTAATCGGCAACTCCCTTGAAGCGGCGGTTGACTTATATGCTGCGGGTGAACTTTTTGATTTCCTGCGGGATTCAGCGGAAGAGCTTTCCACCCTTTTTATAGTCTCCTCGGTAAAACTGCATCGCGCGTCTCAGGAGGACATCTTAAGCCCTGCGGCGGTAAACGGCCTGGCCGTAAAGGTCCGGCGGGCGCATGGCGAAAAATGTGAAAGATGCTGGATGTACCATGAAGATGTAGGAAAGAACGCCGCGTACCCGACACTGTGCCCGCGCTGTTCGGAAACAGTCAGCAATATGGTAATGCCCGGCACGGAGCACTTGAGCGAACCGTGACAACGACGGCATGAGGTGAACATGAGCACATAGGCAGTTGTCCTCCCTAATGCAAATTAATTTTCAGGACGGAGAGTGAACTTAATAATGAAAGACGCCGTAATAGTAGTTGACATGCTCAAGGATAATATCAAAACCGATCTTCATACCGGAATCAGCGGGCAGGCCAAGACAATTATTCCGAACATCCAAAAGATGCTGGAGAAAGCCCGCGAAAAAGGGCTGATGGTCGTTTTTGCCTGCGACAGTTTTTACCCGACGGATAATTTGTTTCTGGGAGGAAAGATGAAGCCTCACGCCCTCCGGGGGACCCCGGGCGTAGAAGTGATTGACGAACTCAAACCGCTCAAGGGTGACATTGTTTTAGAAAAACGGCGGATGAGTTCTTTCTTTAAAACCGACCTGGATATTACCCTGCGGGACAATGGCGTGGAAAGGGTTGCGGTAGCGGGGATAACCACTCCGTACTGCGTCCTGCTGACGGCCTTCGACGCCTTTGCCAACGGTTTTAAAAGCGTTATCCTGGAAGACTGCTGCACAGCCTATCCTCTTGCCGGCCACGACGCGTGCGTAAACACGTACAGGAAGAGCCCTTTAGGGGAATATTTTAAAATCCTGAAGTGGGAAGAATATCTTTCATTGGTTGAATAAAGCAGGGTTCTTAACGGGAGTCAGATTCCCTCCCGGGAAAGAATTTCCTTGAACTGGGAATCCGTTAAGCCTGATATCTTAACCTGTTTGTGGCGATTGGCCAATCCGCTGATAATTTTCACCCTCGATTTGGAGATGCCCAGCTTTTCCGCCAGGAAAACCCGGCAGGCTTCGTTAGCTTCCCCTTCAACGGGCGCCGCGCTTAAACGAACTTTTAAAGCATCCTGGAAATAACCCGCCAGTTCATTTTTTGCCGACCGGGGCTGGACATAAATTTTGACAATCAAGTCATTGCCGTCATAACGCAGCTTGAGCATTTGTATAAACGCTTTCAGGTATTTTTTATTTTTCCGCGGCAATCAAGGCTGCCCCGTATGCCCCGACCAGTTGGGCTTTTTCCGGCACGTGGACGGCCTGTCCAAGGACACGGCTTAAGATTTCAACTACGGCGGCATTTAAGGCTACGCCGCCTGTCATGGCAATCTCCGGCTGGACATTCAAACGCAGGGCCATTCCTTCCAGGCGGTTTACAACCGCCTCAAAAAGGCCGCGGATAATTTCATCCTTGGGCTTTCCCGAAGCAAGGTGGGAGATAACTTCCGATTCGGCAAAGACTGTACAGGTGCTGCTGATGGGGACCTGCCCGGTTCCCCGCCTGGCCTGAGACACCATATCTTCCAGATCGCTTTCCAGAGCTCTGGCCATAACTTCCAAAAACCTGCCCGTACCGGCCGCGCATTTATCATTCATTACAAAGTCGACAACACGCCCCCTGGAATCAAGGCGGATTACCTTGCTATCCTGCCCGCCCACATCAACTACCGTACGAAGTCCAGGGATAAGGCTGTACGCGCCGCGTCCATGACAGGTAATTTCCGTCACCTGCTTATCTGCAAACGGTATATTGGCCCTCCCGTAACCCGTGGTCACAATCCGGTTGACCTGTCCGGATGATATTTGAGCTTTCGCAAGAGCCTTTTCCAGTGATTCCTCCGCGCTGGCCCGGTTATTAATACCCGTGGGCGCCAGGGCGTCTCCGCTCCATAAACCGTCTGCGACGATAACAGCTTTAGTGGTTGTTGAACCGACGTCAATACCTGCAGTAATCAAATTTCCCTGCCCCTTTGAAAAAGAGAGATCTATAATCCTATAAAATGCAAAAAAGTAATCAGTATCTTTTGGACAATTCCCAAAGCAAAAATAGCGACTATCGGCGATATATCAATCATGCCGATGGGGGGTATGACGCGCCTGAAGATATTCAGCCACGGGTCAGTCACTTCATAGACAAATCTGATTAACGAATTGTAAGGGTTGTGTGGAATAAAAGACAAAAAAATGCGCGCAATAATCAGCAGGTAGTAAATATAAAAAGCATTGCTGATAATTGAATCAATACTCATGGAACACCTCTATTTCAAGCTGCCGGAAATCTCCTTGGAACGCCGGGCAGCTTTGTCTACTGCCTTCATCAAGGCATAACGCAGGCCCCTTTTTTCCAGGGCCAGAAGTCCTTCAGCGGTAGTTCCCGCCGGTGAGGTTACCATATTTTTGAGCACGGCGGGATGTTCGCTTTTTTCTAAAACCATTTTTGCAGCGCCGAGCATGGTCTGGGCGCTTAAAAGAAGAGATACGTCCCTGGACATGCCCGCCCTGACGCCGGCGTCACAGAGCGCTTCCAGGATCAGAAACATATAGGCCGGCCCGCTGCCGCTCAAGCCCGTTACAGCGTCCATCAATTCCTCGGGCGCCTCCGCCGTTCTTCCAACTGCGGAAAAAACGGCTGCCGCCCGCTCCCTGTCAGCAGCAGTGGCATATGTTCCGGAACTGACGGCGCAGGCCCCCTCACCAACGAGGCACGGCGTGTTGGGCATAACCCTGATTACCCCAAACGGGGCTTTTAGAAAGCTTTCTATATATTTTATGGGCACCCCGGCGGCAATAGACATCAAAGTACACCCCGCCGCTAAGGAACCGCTTATTTCAGCCATTACCCCGCCTACCACGGATGGCTTGACAGCAATAATCAGAATATCCGCCTGCGCAGCCAAAAGGCAGTTGTCTTCAACCGTGTTGATTTTTAATACGGAAGACAGATAATCCAGCCTTTCCCTTCTGATATCGCTGACATAAAGACTACCCGGAGCCAGGCCGCTTTTGATTAAGCCTGACAATAAAGCTTCGGCCATGGCTCCTCCCCCCAGGCAACCAATTTTCAGATTGTGCAGAGACAATAGATTTACTCCTTAAAAAAATTATAATTATACCTGACGCATCCATGAAAAAAGATTATGATCCTGTTCCCTGGCCTCTTCCTTTAGCTCGGAAGCAATGTCAACATTGCTCGGGGTAAAAAGAAAGATGCCGTTTCCGACTTTGCGCATTAAGCCATTCAGGGCGTAGGTGGCGCCGCTTATAAAATCAACCACGCGCTTGGCAAGTTCCGCATCGGCCTTTTCAAGGTTGATTATTACAGGCCGGTGATTCTTTAAGTGATCGGCGAAATTCTGGACGTCGTCGTATACTTTCGGTTCGGCGACAATAACTTTGACCTGCCGCTGCGCATGTAAGTTAACTACCTGGCCTTTGCGCCTGGGCTGTGCAACAAACCCGTCGTTATCACGGGAATGCTCATCCTGAGCTCTTTCCTCTTCGTCAGCGGTCTCTTCCTCAAAACCCATAAACCCCAATACCTTGTCCATTAACTTTTTAGCCATCTTATCCTCCTTTCCTATTTTATTTTATTTTATTTACGCGGGCCAAAAATTGCTGTTCCCAGACGCAGCATATTGGACCCTTCTTCAACAGCCACCACGAAATCGCTGCTCATACCCATAGACAGATATTCCAGATCAACGCCTGGAAAAATATTTTTTAACCGCCCGGCCAGAAGCCGCAGATCGCGAAAAACAGGCCTGACCTCTTCGGGATCTGCCGTCTCAGGCGCTATGGTCATCAAACCCCGTATTTTTATCCCCTTAAGGGTTATAACCTCTTTTATAAAATCAGCTGCTTGGGCGGGGGGCAAACCCTGCTTTGAAGTCTCTCCGGATATGTTAACCTGGACCAGAACGATGACTTGCCTGCCGGTTTTTAATGCAAAATCATTTATCGTCAGAGCCAGTTTCCAGCTGTCCAGTGAGTGTATAAGACTGACTTTTCCAATAACGCTCTTAACTTTATTGCTCTGCAGACGCCCGATAAAGTGCCATTCCAAATCAGGCGGCAAAAGGGGCTGTTTGAAGAGCATTTCCTGCGCCTTGTTTTCTCCGAGAGCGGTCACACCTGCCGCGACGGCATGCTTGATTATATCTGCCGGTACTGTTTTGGTTACGGCGATCAGCTTTACGGATGCGGGAGCCCGGCCGGCTTTCCTCGCGGCATGTTCTATTTTCTCTTTTACTATGCGTAAGTTCTCATAGATGGTCAGGCTTTTTTCCTGCTCAACGCCCACTTTTTTTCACCTAGTTGTCCAAGAACATACATCCCATTATAGCACCTTTTTGTAATATTCACCATTGATAACAAAAAATTTCTGCTAACTGCCAATGGGCTGGTTATTTGACCAGCCCATTTAACATCAGTAGTTTCATTTATATTAATTCAATTCCTTATGTTCCCCTGTTACAAGGTAAATTACCTCCTCGCCGATATTTGTGGCGTGGTCGGCTATTCTCTCCAGGTAACGGCAGACATGTAAAAGATAGGTGGACTGCATCACCACTTCCGGATTTTCCATCATACAGTTGATCAGTTCCCTGAATACCTGAGCAAAGATGTAGTCCACATCATCATCCAGGGCGCACATGGCGCTGGCTTTCTCTATGTCGCTGTGGACGTAGGCGTCAAGCCCGTCTTTGATCATCTGCTGAGTCAACCTGGCCATTTGCGGAATATACTCCAGCGGTTTGACGGTCAGGGTTTGGCCGCTCAAACACATGGCGGAGCGTGCGATATCAACGGCGTGATCCGCCATCCTTTCCAGGTTCAATAAGATTTTTATGCCCGTGACAACTATTCGCAAATCCCTGGCAATAGGCTGCTGGGTAGCGATTATCTTAATACATTTCTCTTCTATTTCCAGAAACAGCTTATCAATTATATCGTCCCCCATAATAACCTGGGATGCCTCAGTTACATCCACCTTGACCAGAGATTGGACGGAATCGTAAACAGCCTGTTCTACAAGGCTTGCCATGCGTAAAATATCCTGCTGCAGTTCTTTTAAGGCTTTATCAAAAGCGCCTCGGGTACTCATTTATAAAAATACTCCTTTAACCAAACCGTCCTGTAATATAATCCTCTGTACGCTGGTCTTTGGGACGGGTAAAAATCTCGTCTGTAATGCTGAATTCGACTATCTCGCCATTTAAGAAAAAGGCCGTGACGTCGGAAACCCGTGCAGCCTGCTGCATATTATGGGTGACTATCACAATCGTATAGTCCTGTTTTAAAATCTGGATAAGTTCCTCCACTTTCAACGTGGAAATTGGGTCAAGAGCCGAGCTTGGCTCGTCCATTAACACAACTTCCGGCTCAATGGCCAGTAAACGGGCTATGCATACCCTCTGCTGCTGCCCGCCCGACAATCCCAGGGCTGATTTAAACAACCTGTCACTGACTTCGTCCCACAGGGCGGCTCTTCGCAGACTGCGCTCCACAATTTCATCGAGCCGGTTTTTGTTCCTAATTCCATGAACGCGCGGCCCATAGGCCACATTATCATAAACGGACATCGGGAACGGGTTGGGCCGTTGAAAAACCATCCCGACACGCTTGCGCAAGGCCACAACGTCAACCTCGGAACGGTATATATCATCTTCGTCCAGAAAAACGGATCCTTCAATGCGCACTCCTTCAATTAAATCGTTCATCCTGTTTAAAACTCTTAAGAACGTTGATTTACCACAACCGGAGGGCCCGATTAACGCTGTAATCCGGTTAGTTTCAATTTCCAGATTTATATCTTTTAAAGCCTGATAATCCATGTAATAAAGGTTTAAATCCCTGGCGAGCATCTTGATTTTTTTCATCTTTATGTCCAACCTTCGGTGATATTTTGGAGTGTCTTACTTCGATCATTTTACCCCTTCTTCTCATCGATCGGAAGGGTAAAAGTAAACTTGCTTCCCTTGCCAACGACGCTTTCTACCCCCGTTTTTCCGCCGTGCGCCCTGATAATGTGTTTGACTATCGCTAAACCCACACCAACGCCGCCCAGTTCCCTGGAGCGCGACTTTTCCACACGGTAAAAACGCTCAAAAATTCTTGGGAGGTTTTCCGGCGGGATGCCCATCCCGGTATCTTCCACGTCAATCCTTACATTTTCTTCGTCAGCGCCAGCTCTTACCGTTATCCGTCCACCGGCAGGTGTGAATTTTATCGCGTTGTCCAACATGTTGATCAGCACCTGTGCCAGCATATCCGGATCGCCCATGACCAAGGGAAGTTCCGCGGGCAGATCTGTGACCAGTTCCAGGTTTTGCTTTTTTGCCTGGGCCTGGAACATTACAACTGCCCTGTTTACTGTATCCAACAACTGGACAGCCTGCCAGCGGTGGACTACCTGCCTTTCTTCAATCTTGGAAAGATTCAGCAAATCATCGATCAGCCTCGTCAATCTGGCCGTTTCCCTGTTCACAATTTCTAAAAACCGGCGGACAGTTGCCTGATCTTCAATCTTCCCCTCCAGAAGGGTTTCCAGAAAACCGCGGATTGAAGTAAGAGGCGTTCGAAGCTCATGGGAAACATTGGCAACAAATTCAGTGCGCATATCTTCAAGTTTTTTACGCTGAGTAATGTCGTTAAATAAAACTACAGCGCCACCTTTTTGGCGGTCATGCCCCTGTAAAGGGGTTGCATTGACGTAAAACACTTTAGGCTCCGGATAAATAAGCCTTATCTCCTGGCTGACCGGCTTTTCCGTTCTTAAAGCCTTTTCCAGCAAGCGCTCAACGTCATAATTGCGGATTACACCAAGTATGTTTTTGCCCTGGCTAGCCTTCTGGTCAACTCCAAAAACCTTCTCGACCACCGGATTGACAAACAAAACCTCGCCGGATTTATTGACTGCAATAACCCCGTCTGCAATGCTGTTCAGGATAGCCCCGGCCTGGTTCCTGGCTTCCGTAATCTCATCAATGGTGTTTTTCAGCTGGCGGGCCATATCGTTAATGCTGCGGGCGAGTTCTCCAAATTCGTCGTCGGTGTATATGCGCAGTTCCCTGTCCAGATTCCCGCGCGCCATTTCACGGGCAGCGGAATTGACCTCTTCAAGCGGTTTTATAACACGCCTCCATAAGAACCAGGCAAAACCTATCGAAAACGGTATTATAACAGTTAGCGCGCCCGCCAGGTTAAGTCTATTGGCGATATAAAGATCAAAAAGGCCGTAAAAAATCAGCAGTACGATAACAAAATAGGCAACCGGCCGCCAAATAATTCCTTTGATCAAAAAGATCTTTTTCGTCATTAAAAGTTTTCCCTGAAGCGGTACCCGACGCCGCGGACTGTTTCGACAAACTGCGGCAATTCAGATACCTGTTCCAGCTTTTGGCGGATATGCCTTATATGCACATCAACAGTACGTGAATCGCCCATATAATCATACCCCCAGATATGCTCCAAGAGATATTCACGTGAAAAGACCCGTCCCGGTTCACGGGCCAAGACACATAAAAGCTCAAATTCCTTGGGGGTCAGATCATACTTAACACCGTTTACTGCTACAGAAAACCTTTCCGGATCAATTATCATCGGTCCTCTGGCGAACTGTCCTGAAAGGCTTCCCGGTGTCTTAGCTTCCCGGCGAAGCCTGGCTTTGACCCTGGCGACCAGTTCCCTTGGGCTGAAAGGCTTCGTAACATAATCGTCAGCGCCCATTTCCAAACCTAGAACCCTGTCTATTTCCTCAGTGCGGGCGCTGACTATGATCACAGGAATCCCTCTTGAATTCGGGTCAGATCGCAAAGTCCGGCAGACCGATAAACCATCCTGCCCGGGCAGCATCAGATCAAGAATTACAAGATCAGGCTGCTCTGAAAATACCTTTTTAAGAGCATTATCCCCATCTCCTGATACAATAACCTCGAAACCTTCCTTTTCGAGGTTAAAACGGATTAGTTCCACTATGTGCTCTTCATCATCCACAACCAGTATCTTAGGCACTGCTCTCCCCCCTTTAAAAGGGTTTGAACTGTATTGATTCTACGGAACACTATATTTTCTAAAGTTTACTGTTTGTTTAGGAATTTTATCACAAAAAATCTGTATTGGCTATATTATTCTTAAAATTTAATCAAAGTGATCCGCAAAAAATTCAAAAAAAAAAGCAAAATATATTATCAATCCAGGCAGATATAATAAGTGGTAAATATGCCCGTGTTCGGACATATTTACCAATATAACGTTTTATGCTCAGTTAAATCACGCTGATTTTTTAATCCTGCAGAGCAGCGCTTTTAATGCCGGATAACCAGTCACAGGGTCGACAGGAGCGCTGTCGGTAAGCAGGTTGACATTTGCCCGACCCCAGCCGTGGGGGATATTAATAACACCTGGCAGTATATCCCTGGTTATTTTAATCTTAATTTTAATCTCCCCCCTGGGGCTTTCTATAATTACCTCATCTTGATCATTCAAATTATATTCCCTGGCGGTAACCGGGTTGATTTCTGCAAGCGGTTCCGGAAATTGACGCTTTAAGAAGGCAATTTCCCTGAGTTGGGAATGAATATATTGTACCTGCCTGGCGCCTGTAGTCAGTATAAAAGGATATTTTTCAGCCAGTTCAGGCGTTTTAGCAGGGCTTTCCACCGGTTCAAAATATGTAGGCAATGGAGGTAGGGAAAGATCTTTTAAGTAACTCGAATAAATCTCTATTTTACCGCTGGGTGTCTTGAAACCCTGCTTTTCATAATTCTTATATTTTTGCTGTCCGTACGTAACGCCGCCTGAAAGCAACAGTTCCTTGCGAGACAGACCGGATGGCTCCAGCATGTGGTCAACCAGTTCGTCGGCTGTCTGCCAGGGGAACTCCTTGACAAAGCCCATCCTGTGGGCAAGCTCAAGCCAGATATCAAGATCAGAACGGCACTGTCCGTATTCCAGAATTTTGTTACGAAGCATGACATGCGGAATACCCCAGAGACTGTAATAATCGCAGAGTTCGGTTCTTTCCAGAAAAGTCCCTGCGGGCAGCACCAGGTGGGCAAGTTGTGCAGTTTCAGTCATGTGCTGTTCGATGACGACAAGAAAATCCAGACTTTTTAAAGCTCTTCTCACTTTGGCGGATTCCGGCCAAGTTATTACCGGGTTTGTTCCGCTGATGATCATCTTGCTAATCGGGTAAGGCTGCCCGGTAAGCAGAGTGTCCAGCATAACCAGCGTCTGTCCCTCACCGAACTCCCGGCCGTAGATACCGTAAAAGATAGGATAGGCGTCGACACCGACAGGTTTTTCCCCTGCTTTTTCAACCACCTCAACTATGTTCACCCTCAACCGCGGGGTTTGGATAAAACCGCCGGGAATGTCCACATTACCGGTTATAGCCTGTAATACAGCTATGCCGCGGCTGTTCTGAAAACCGCTGGGTACCTGGTCCAGCGCATTTGTTCCCTGGACGACGCATGAAGACTTCGAGGTTGCAAAAAGCCTTGCCGCTTCACGAATTTTTTCAGAAGGCACGGAAGTTATTTCCTGAGCGTGCTCCGTTGTAAATTCACTGACGTGATCAGACAGTTCGTCAAATCCAACAGTGTACTTGCTTACAAATTCCCGGTCGTAAAGCTCTTCAGAGATAATCACGTTCAACATCGCCAGGATAAGGGCGCAGTCGGTTCCCGGACGGGGTTGGAGGTGAAGATCCGCCCGCTTGGCCAGGGCTGTTGCCCTGGGATCGATGACCACCAGTTTAGCGCCGTTTTTCTTGCTTTCACGGATTTTTTGCCCTACTGGCGGGGATGAGTGATCAGGATTTGAACCCCAGACAAAAATACAGCCGGACTTCTCCGGGTCAGCCACAAAAAATCTGCCCAGAGTCGCTATGTAACCGAGCATCCGGCAGCGGTAGCAGATACTTTCAACGGAAAAGCAGTTGGGGGTTCCGAAAACGTGGGCGAAACGCCTGATCAATCCCACATTGGATGTTCCGGATAGCAAAATCGGCATTCCCAGCGAAATACCCAGACTCCTTTTATCCTTTAAATCTGACAATTGACTGATAATTATTTCAAATGCCCGCTCCCAGGAGATTTCTTTCCAACCGCCGCCTTCTTTTAACAGGGGAGAAGTAAGGCGATTTGGAGAAGATACGTATTCAAGGACAGCCCGCCCCTTTGCGCAGAGGAGGCCTTTGTTCAGGGGATGATCACGCATTCCCCTGACGCCGGTAATTTCCCCGTCCTTGATTTCAAGTTCCATACCGCAGCCCATGTGGCACAGGCCGCAGGCTGTTTTGTGCGCTCCATCCGGTACAGTTACCCTTAAACTGTTCACAAAAAGCCCCTCTTTCTTATTTGCTCAACCAGTTATCAATGTAATACTCCCAAGGGTTTTGATCAGGATCCTGGTCCCTGAATTCTGCCGGAGAGGTTATTTTCATCCCGGTAACCTCGTTGTATAAAGGAAATACATTTCTTTCCGGCTCTCCAAGCGCTTCACAGATTACCCGAAGGCTCAAACCGGAAACAGAAACCTTGTTCTTGATAATCCTGTTCAGGTATGTTGGGTGCATTCCGATTCTTTCTGCAAACTCCAGCTGTGTGAGGCGTAAATTTTTTGTAATGTAATAGCTTATATTGTTTCTCAACCTGTAGCGTTTACGGGATTTATTGATTGGCGCCATACTGCCTTAGCCATCCCTCCTAGGAATACTTTACTTATATTATAATATTTTTTTATATTTGTAAATACACTTTTGATATTTTAACTTAATATTTACTTATAAGCTATACGACAATTAACATATCTCTTAATGACAGTGAAATAAATTTATTGCAGGCCTTTACCTGTCCTTGACAGCGGAAGGTCTCAGTCGTAAACTAGAAATACCGGATAAAGTAACATTAAGGAGTGATTGGCAAATGCCGGTTTATGAATTTAAATGTGCGGAATGTGAGAGCCGTTTTGAGAGGCTGTCCCAGATGGGCGAAACGGGCAAAAACCTAAATTGCCCAAAATGCGGCAAGCCGGAACCATACAGGGTAATGAGCAGTTTCAGGACAGTCGGGAAAAACGGCGATTCTGATTCTTTCGCAGGCAGCGGTGGAGGCTGCTCCGGGTGCAGTTCAGGCAACTGCGCAACCTGCGGCCATTAATAATAAAACCGGGCTTTGCTTTAAGCCGGCATAAATTAGAGAACGGTTATGTGTTTTACCACAACCGTTCCTTGTTTTTAGGAGTATTTTTATCTTGATTCAGATCAACAATATCCCTTAGATCAACCAGAATAACATCCATCCCGATTTTTTTTATTTTCTCCCAGGGAATAACAACTTCTTCTTCACGGCCGAAAAATGAAACCAGCCTGCTGGGGCCAGGCATGATTATCGAAGTAATGGAGCCCTGCTCCAGGTTGATGTCAATATCTTTTATAGGGCCAAGCCTTCTGCCGTCTGCAATGTTGATGACCTCGCGAACTCTTAAATCGGATATCCTTGCCATTGCCCGCGCCCCCTCAAGATATTTATATATGAGGAAGGCGAAATATATGAGCTAAAAATGGTCTGAAAATTAACTTGCATTAGGAAGGTCAACTGCCTTCGTGCTCATGTTCACCTCTTATACTTGTACGAACTCATTCACCCTCGGGTTCGGTCAAACTCGGCGCTATGCGCCTCAAACAGTTCCCTCGCTTAACCTCGGGTTCACTCGTTCATTGAATGAAGGCTCAAAATCGCACTTAAGGCATTGTCCTTCCTTTATCGATGAATTTTCATCATCTGATGGCGCTGCGTTAGTAGCATGGGTGTCTACTTAAATAATATTGTCCGGGATAAAAAGTCCAGTATTTTAAAACGGAATTCAACCGGCGGTTCCGGCCCCGCCGATGCCAGGGTCCAGGAAGGGCCGGCGGCCGGTTTTTCCTGCTTCAAAGACCCGCTTGCCGGAACACTCTCCGGAACATTTAATTTAAAAGCAGGCGCCGCTTTTTTTAACGCAGGGCTTTCGCCTTTGTTCTGCGCTGAAAACTCCTTTTTCTCAACCGTTTTTGACGCGCCCTTTTCCTTAACCTGAACAACCCCGCCGGGATCGATAAAACACAGCGGCGGGAATAAAACACACCACCAGTTTGCCCCTTCTCCCCGGCCCAGATTAATCCTCAGCGCTTCGTAATTACCCGCTGGCAGTGTAAAATCATACATCTGTCCCTGATACCTTTTGGCAGGAAACATAAAGGCGCCTGTTTTTACGGCTACAGGATAGTTTTTGCCGGAATCAGCGACCTCTTTGGCAGCCAACTGCCGTATATACCCCAGGTTTTCCCGGACAACCTTCCTGGCCTGATTAACATCATGAACATTGCTGAACTTATCGGACATCGTGATGATTACCTGGTCGCGCACACGGTACTTCAGGGCTTGATCGTCAGGATCATTGCTGTTGGCAATTACATGAAGGCGGATCAGATTGCCGCCAGCGGAACAGATTTGCGCTCTTGACGCCTCGTTGACGCTTATCCGCCAGGCGGCAAGAAAACTGACTAAAATAAGAACTGCCGATACCAACAGAATTGAACGTAACTTATTAATCATTTAATAACCACCCGGTTTTTAGTGTAACCACCCGCTGTCCTTTTTAAACCTTACAGGTGCTTGCGCATGTGATTAAGGGCCGCCTTTTCCAGGCGGGATACCTGGGCCTGTGAGATTCCTATTTCCTCCGCTACCTCCATCTGGGTTTTGCCTTCGTAAAAGCGCAGGGTAAGGATGTGCTTTTCACGCGAACTAAGCCTGTTTAAAGCGTCCTGAATGGCAATGCCTTCCAGCCAGTGGTGGTCTTCGTTCTTTTCATCGCTGATCTGATCCATTACAAAAATAGGGTCGCCGCCGTCATGGTAGATAGGTTCGAATAAAGAAACGGGGTCCTGGATTGCATCCAGCGCAAAAACGACTTCTTCACGGGGCAGTTTCAATTCCAGCGCGATCTCATTTACCGAAGGCTCCCGGGAAAATTTGTTGACCAGCTTGTCCCTCACCTGCAACGCCTTATAGGCCATATCCCGGAGTGAACGGCTTACCCGCACGGAGTTATTGTCCCTCAAATAGCGCCTGATCTCACCAATAATCATTGGAACAGCATAGGTTGAAAACTTAACGTTCTGGGAAAGGTCAAAGTTGTCGATTGCCTTCATCAGCCCGATACAGCCGACCTGAAAAAGATCGTCGACATATTCGCCACGGTTGGAGAATCGCTGGATTACGCTTAACACAAGCCGCAGGTTGCCGTTGATCAACCGGCTGCGGGCATCGGGATCGCCGCTCTGCATCGCCTGGAATAGCTGGCGCATTTGGCTTCCTGTGAGTACGGGGAGTTTGGAAGTATTTACACCACAGATCTCCACCTTATTCACCAGCATGCTTTAACCTCCACCAGTTCTGTCATTTAAATTCCTTGCTGAATAACCTCATTATTACCCCGTCGATAATTGTTTATACATGTTGAAAAAGGTGTAACTTCTCTGAAAATAATCTTTTAAGCAACTGTTAAGTAAACCCGGCAGGCACGGTATTGTCCCGCTCACTCCGGTGCTTAAGCAAGTCGTTCGCTGTTGACAACACCGTACCCTTAGAACGGTTTTATTGAATACTTTCAAAAAGGTGCTTTTCGGCTTCTCTTTTTTTATTGTTGCGTGTTTTGGAATAGGTTATGATATAAGAAAATCCATCTGTAGAGGTGGTGAAGTTTCATCAAAAGAATAGCCCGAAAAAAAGAGAAACTGTGCCTTAATTGCGGTTTCTGTGAAACCTGCCTGCACTGCCTCGATTATGAAGATGGGTGCACGGGATGCGGCGCCTGTCTTGCTGCCTGCCCGGCCCGGGCTATATACATGGGAAAAAATCCGGAGACTGAAGACAAAACAGTTCTGATTGATGGCCGGCAGTACCGTTTTACTGACCAGTTAACTGTTCTTCAGACGCTTTCCAAAGCAGGATACAAGGTTTCCCATTTTCCAGATGAGGGCCAGGTTTACGCCCCTTGCCGTACTGGCGGCTGCTGGAGCTGCACAGTTCTTGTAAATGGGGTCCTTAAGCCGTCCTGCGTGACAACCTTAAAAGATGGTATGGAAATTATCACCGACCGGAAAGTGATTGAAACAATGCCGCCTTTGCGCCTGATAGCCGCTGCGAAGGCTCACCCCGTAGGAGGGGTCGGCACGCCGCATACTTTGCGGAAAAAATATCAACTGACGAGTGGAAAACCATATTATACCGAAGTTGGCGCCTTCACTCAGGGCTGTATCCTTCGCTGTCCAACCTGCCAGAACTGGCCTTATACATATTCCTCGCGGGGTACACCGCTGACGCCTGAGCGGGCAGCCGAAATTATTGATTTAAAAGCAAAAGACTATAACCTTAAACGGATAGCTTTCACAGGCGGCGAATCGACCATCAACAGGCGCTGGCTGATCGAAACCCTGAAAAAATTAAAAGAACTGAACCCGGACGGAATTAACCTGCACGTTGACACAAACGGCGCGCTGTTGACGCCGGATTATATCGAACAGCTTATTGCCTCCGGCATGACCGATATAGGAGTTGATCTTAAGGCATCCCGGCTGGATACTTACCAAAAAGTAATAGGTATTAAACACCCTGCCTTTTTACGGCGGCTTCTTGAGCAGTCATGGGCCGGAGTAGAATACCTGCTGAAGAACTGCACCGGCAGAATATTTATCGGCCTGGGAGTTGTTTATAACAGGTCCTTAATCCCACTGGATGAAATTAAAGAAATTGCCGGCCGCATCATTGAACTCAACTCATCCGTTCAGGTCTACCTGCTGGACTACCGTCCAGAATTCAGGCAGAGAGATATCATTCAGCCATCAACCGGAGAAATGTTCGATGTCTGGAAAACATTGAAAAAAATGGGTTTGGAATGCGTCCTCTGCCAGACAAAAGCGGGTTATTACGGACCTTAAAAAAACAAAAATTTTTTTATTTTAGCTACATTCAATTCTGTTGCCATATTTTGAACAGATCAAGTATACTTAAATCAAAGTTGACTAATTAAGTAAGGTTTAAATAAACGCTTCCGGGGAGGTGTAAAAATTGATCGAGCCTATCAAGATGGTCGAAGGCCTAACCAATGAGGAGTTTTTAAATATCACCCGCCAGAAATTCAAGAACATGGTCAAGGACGCCAAACCCCTGACGACTTGGTTCAGCCTTACCGAGGAATGCAACCTTCGCTGCAGGTATTGTTTTGCCGATTCCCACAAGCCCTTGGAAGGCGAACTTTCCACCAGGGAAGCTTTTAAAGTCCTCGACAACATCGCCAAAGCAGGCACTGAGGCGGTTGTATTCGGCGGAGGGGAACCGACACTCCGAAAGGATCTGCTGGAAATTGTCAATTACGCTGTAAAGAACCATGACATGTTCGTAGCCATAAACACTCACGGGCAGGCGCTGACTGACAAGCGTTACGTCCGCGCGCTGGCTGCAGCGGGCGTCAATCAGGTTAAAATCAGCGTTGACGGCCTGGAAAAAAGCCATGACTGGAACAGGGGCAAAGGGACTTTTAAAAATTGCATCCAGGCGTTAAAGAACTGCGTGGAAGAGGAGTTCCCGAGCATATGGCTGATCGCCACCGTTTCACAGGTAAACTTCGATGAGGCGCCCGAATTGATTGAATTCTGCGCGAAGTTGGGCGTGGAAGTCGGCATGGTCCAGCTGCTTCCCCTTGGCAGAGGCAGCGACCTCCAAAAATTAATGCTGACCAAAGAGCAGGTCAGGGAATGGCAGAGAATAATGTTTGAAAAGAAAAAGTTTTACGGTGGAAATAACGTACTGTTCGAAAACCGCTACCAGATCTGCGAGGATGAACGTTCCCTTAAAGTAGCCGTCGATCCCAACAAAACGGGGAACTTTGTGGACAGCCCGGTGGGGTGCATTTCGGGAATCTGGCAGTACCTCATTGGGGCAGACGGAAAGATCTTTGTCGGTGACGTGATGGCGCCCGAAACCGGTATCGGCAATATAACGGAAAAGTCTCTTAGTGAAATATGGCAGAATTCCGAACTGATCAAGCTTTTAAAAGACAGGGAAAAGCTAAAGGGCAGGTGCGGCAAGTGTCATTTAAGATATGTCTGCGGGGGATGCAGGAGGATGGCCTTCGGTTTAACAGGCGATATCATGGCTGAAGACCCGCAGTGCTGGCGATAATTTTAAGGTTTAATTCAAGTCTTTTAATAAAAAGTAAAAAGGATTGCTGCCGGCAATCCTTTTGTTATTCCAGTCTTCTTACGTTTCCGGGGGCCGAACCGGCCCATATTTAAATTTCTATCACCCGCAGAGCTGCTCGCCCGGCAAAGGTATAGTTACTACTTCAGGAATCCCTTCCTCAAAACGGCCGCAGGTGGTGTTTTCAAAGTCCTTGATTTTTCTCACCCAGGGAGTACCCGTATTTGTTTTGTAGGCGCCGCAAAAACCGTTGGTCAAATCCCGTGAGTTTCTTTGTCCCCACTTGCATTTCGAGCACGAATTTTGCGTTCCCGGCGCGAAACTAATTTGGATTGACGATTTTCTTTGCCCCAGCAAGGCAGGCATCCCCTTTCAATTATCAAAAGGTATAAAATTTAAAAAAAGACCATAAATCATTAAATCATAAATTCAGATATTAATCTTGCCGCCTGTTTCGTCGTCGGGAAGCGGGACGGTATTTACTATGCCCGGAATCCCCTCTTCATACTTGCCGCAGGTTGTATTTTCAAAGTCCTTAATTTTTCTTACCCAGGGAGTGCCTCCCTTTGTTTTGTAGCCGACACAAAAGCCCTTCATCGAGTCTCTGGAATCCTTCCGGCCCCACTTGCATTTTGAGCACGGCTTAGATGTCCCCGGAGCCGGGGCAATTTGGACATTCTTTTTTTCAGAAGCCTGTACCACAGCAAGACACCCCTTTCACAGATCTATCAACGATCTCAAATATATAATGGTTCTATGGGCATGTACAGACGCGGCAACCCCTGCAGTGGCCCATCATACTGCTAACCACCTTCGGTGTCCCGTATTCATAACGCCCGCATGTGCAGTTATGAAAATCCTTGATTTTTCTTACCCAGACAGTATCTGCACTTGTTTTATAAGCAATGCAATAACCCCTGGACATGTCCCTGGAATCCTGACGCCCCCAAAGACACTTTGAACAAGAAGACGGTGTTCCGGGCACATAACTTATTACAGCCGGCCTTTTAAGGGCAGTTGTTCCCTCCACCGTTAAAAAATTCCTTTCTTTAATTAAAATATTAGTGATCCTGTTAGGAGAGGCTCTGAGCGGTAACTCCCGATAAGCCCCCGACAGTACATTCAAACTTATGGGCACGGGCAACAGGCGCCATGGCTTTCAGCAGGTCGACGACATCCTCCCCGAATAAAGACTTAAAATCCCTGTACTTGTAATTGCCCAGCCTGCCCAATAAGGCATATTTATTCTCAGCATAGCTGTGGAAAGGAAGAATATCCACCGCCGTTATCTTCCCAGGCAGGGAAGCAATGTAATTCACGTAAGCTTCAAAATCTTCCTTTGAATTGTTAAAATCAGGTATGATAGTCAGCCTGATCCTTATTCTCGCTCCCGCTCGGATCAGGTTTTCAAGGTTGCTCTGGATTACTTTCAGGTCGCCTCTAATTACCTCTTTATACTTTACAGGGTCCATGGTCTTTAGATCTACAAGAAAAAGGTCGGCATACTTGACAAGTTCGGCAAGGTGGCGCCACTGGCAATATGCAGAAGTATCAATAGCCAGGTGCACAGCCTCTTCCCATTTCAGCCTTCTGGCCAGTTCCGCTGTATATTCGGGGAAAAACAGGGGTTCGCCGCCGCTGATCGTTACCCCTCCTCCGGAGTTCTGGAAAAACATCCTGTCGGCGACTGCCTCCTTGATTACTTCGTCCATTGTCATCTTGTTGCCAACCAGCTGCCTGGCCTCATATAAACAGGCGTTGACGCAGGCGCCGCACCCGGTGCATTTGTTCCTGTCAAAGCGGAGATTTACTTCTCCCCTTTCTTTTTCTATGTAAGTGGCGCCTGTGGGGCAGGCTTCGGCGCACTTGCCGCACCCGGTGCACTTATCCAGAAAATGGTTAATCTCCTGTTTTACCGACTGCGTTTCCGGATTGTGACACCAGGGACACCTTAAGGGGCATCCCTTTAAGAAAATAGTGGTGCGCAGGCCGGGTCCATCCTGAAGGGAATAGCGCTGGATATTGGTGATGAGGGGTTCCATGACGCGCTGCCCGGTATCCCGGTTTATTTCTTCAGAGGTCGTTGTCGACGACATCAGCCTCATCTCCTTAATTTTTATAATATTTGCCCTGATTGAGCAGCTTTCCAAACTTGGCGGGGAATTCCTGCAGGTTATCAATGAATTCAACCTGCCTGCCGTACTCTTCCCTCAATGCTGCCTTGTTGCTTTTTGAGCATCCGTAACCCAAAGTCATCAGGCTTATTCTTTGTTTCTTGCAGTATTCGATGGCATATTCCACATTGCAGCCCCAGTTGGAAGCCCCGTCCGTAATGTGGATGATGTATGGACGCCTGGTTTTCCTCCTGATTAAGGTCACCGCGGCGATAATTGCCTCGCCGGAAGCGGTCTTTCCCTGAGGAAGCACTGTATAGAGTTCGTTATCGCCCCTGGAAAGCTCGGTTAACAAACAGGCGCCCTTGGTTTCGTTATAGGAAAATATCCTGGCATTCTTATTTATATTGGATAAAGCCACATAAAGGACTTTAAAAATCATCTGGATGGTGTTCCATTTCGGCCCGCCCATTGAACCGGAAGCGTCAATGACCAGGATGATGTCGTTGTTCATCTCAAATTCGGTCTTTTTGTACATGAAAACTTTTCCGTTGATTGGAGCCCTGTACAGCCGCCGCTTGTCAATTTTTCCGCTTTCCATGCCCCGGCTGATTACTTTTCTCTTGTCCGCCTTGGTATTGATCAGGGCCTGGACCTTTGTCAAAAGGCTCATATCCACGGGTTCCCTGAAGGGAAGAACGATATCATTGATCTTGATGGGAACGACTTCGGTGTCGTCATGGCAGATCAGCCTGATCTCATCGGTTATATCCGCGCTCTTGCTGACCAGCGTTTCCATTTCCTTGGCGTAGTGGGCGATAATCGCCTTGAACTGGCTCTTGTCTTCAACAATATCTTCGGCAATGGTACGCGGGATCATCTTCTTATCCCTGATATCGGTTACCCAGAAACCGAAGTTGGCTTTCAGGTCCTCATAAATGCTAAGGTAAAGTTTTGCCCTTAATTCACACCGCTCGACAACGCTGCTGATCCTGGGAACTTTATTAATCAGGTCGCCGACAATCGAATTCAGGACGAGCAGCGGTTCAGTATAAAAACGGGCCAGGTTGTACCCGAAATAACCGTACATCCCGTCGTCGAGCTCAACCTTGTAGGCCTGCCCTGACCTTTCCGCAGCCATAAGCCACCACAGGTGCAGCAGTTCGTCGACCGTGGGGGGCTGAATAAAGTTCTTTCTTCTTACTTCAAATGTATACTCGCGGTATTTTTCCGTATAACGTCCGAGAATCCAGCGGTTGGAAACAATATCCACATAGACATCTTCCGCCATCTCTATAAAAAGAGCAAACCGGCGGTCGTAACGGAAGGAATCCTCGTCATGCAGTTCCTTGTTCAGAGCCTTGGCCGCAAGGTTCTTTGCGCGATCGCTCCATTCCGTGTTTTTATAACCCAGGTGAATGGCTTCCCCGATGGCGACATCGGCTCTGCTAGGCGGAACCGGGTACCTTCCCAGCACAACGGAGGGGTCTAAAAAGATTACGTTGCTTTCCGTAGGCTCCATGCCGGACCAGAGAATGGTTCCCACATTCCTGCCCATGTACGCAGTTATCTTTTCAATGCCTTTGAGCAGAAAAACAAGCTCCCGGAATTCCACAGGCGATTTGTTCTTCCGCCAGTGTTCTGAAATCCCCTCTTCACCGGGTATGTAAAAAGAACTGATAATATCCTCTGGTTTTACAATCTGGGGATATTTGATCATGTTCTCCCCTCTTTCGCTTTAAAGTCGGCCTGCTATCTAAAGAGAACGAATTCACTGGCCAATTCTGCGTCGATGTCTTTCCTTTCCATATGCATGGTGAGCAGAATTGATTCAAGGTGATCCCTGTCGGTCTGCAGGCTGTATATAATCGCATCCCGGATGCTTACTCCGACTGCCACCAGTTCCCCAATCATCAGG
>LDZT01011484.1_pt1 | contig 24323 bp, 24 predicted proteins | sample 615521 | NCBI WGS metagenome assembly LDZT01 (sample SAMN03408292, study PRJNA278302) | terrestrial metagenome | isolation source: oil reservoir sample SB1 | place: USA: Alaska, North Slope, Schrader Bluff formation | collected 2011-09
AATAAAAAATCGAAAGAAAAAGAGCTAAAAAGTGATAAAAAGCTAAACCTCTTTAAGAGGTTCTTAAAGCCACCCGCTATGCGGGTGCGATATTTATTTTTTCCAAGGGAAAAGTAGAAAAAAAATAAATAAATTAGAAAACTACAAATACAAGGATAACTCTATTATTGAAGACCTTTTTTTAAGAAAGGTCTTTTTTGTTTTCTACAATTGAAAATAATCCCAAACATGGCATAAAAATTGCTTAATAACTTTATTAGAAGAAATAGGCAAAAGATAAAAATATTAGGAGGAAACTATGAGTAGTAGAAGTAGTGGAGAAAGACATTATAAAGTACTGGTCATCAATCCTGGTTCTACATCAACAGCTATAGAAGTTTATGAAAATGAAACTGAAATATTTTCTAAAACAGTACGTCATAGTGCAGATGAACTAAAAAAATATGAACATTTGATTGAACAAAATCAATTTAGAGAGGATATTATCCTCCAAACCTTAGAAGAAGAAGGCATTAATATGCAAGAGTTTGATGCTATTGTCGGTCGAGGAGGAATATTGAGTCCAATGAAAAGTGGGACTTATAAAATAAATAAAACAATGCTGGATGAACTTAAAGAAAGAACTAGATTAGAACATGCTTCAAACCTGGGTGCAAAAATTGCCTATGATTTAGCCCAGAAGATTAATGTTCCATCATTTATAGTTGACCCAGTAGCCGTAGATGAACTAGAAGATATTGCCAGGATTTCAGGTATGCCAGAAATTGAAAGAGAAAGTCTATCACATGCCCTGAGTGTCAAGGCAGCAGCAAAAAGACTGGCTAAAGAGGTTAGTAAACCTTATGAGAAATTAAATCTAATTGTTGTACATTTAGGTGGTGGAATTACTGTTAGTGCACACAGGCATGGAAAAATGATTGATCTGAATAATGCAAGTAGTGAAGGTCCTTTTTCTCCTGAGCGTACAGGCACTCTGCCCGTAAAATCAATTGTAGATATTTGTTACTCGGGAAAGTATACATTGCAGGAAATGCATAAGAAAATTATGGGAGGAGGAGGTATTGTGGCCTATCTTGGGACTAACAATACTTTAGAAGTGGAAAAAGTTATCGCTGAAGGTGATAAAAAGGCTGAATTAATTTATCAGGCAATGGCATATCAAATTGCTAAATGTATTGGTGAGATGGCAACGGTTTTAAAGGGAGAAGTTGATTATATCGTAATAACCGGAAATGGGGCAGGAGACAAAGGTGCACTTGGCAAAACTTTTGTGAATTGGATAAAAGAAAGAGTCAAATTTATTGCACAGATAGTAATATACCCCGGTAGTGAAGAGATGAAGGCACTTGCTTTAGGTGCCATTCGAGTCCTTAAAGGAGAAGAAGAAGCAAAAGACTATCAAGCTTAATATTTTGTGATTGTGATAGTCATTCAAATATTAAGGTGAGGTGACTGAAAAATGTTAAAGACCTTTGATGAAGTTATGCAAATAGCTTGTCAATATGGACCAAAAAAAATCTCAGTTGCAGTATCCCAGGCTGAAGATGTTATGACTGCTGTAGAACAGGCAAGACAGAAAGGGTTAGTTAATGCAATTCTGGTTGGTGACAAAGAAGAGACTATAGCGGTATGCAAAAAGCTGGATATTGATGTTAAAAGATATGAATTAATCGACAGGAAGGATAAAACTGAAGCTGCTAGGACAGCTGTAAAATTGGTTAGAGAGGAAAAAGCAGATCTGTTAATGAAGGGAATGTTAGGAACTGCAAGAATATTAAAGGCAGTTTTGGATAAAGAGATTGGTCTTAGGACACACCGTTTATTAAGTCACGCTTATGTATTAAAATTAAAAAATTATGACAAACTTCTTACTATGACCGATGGAGCTATGAATATTGCGCCAACTTTAGAACAAAAAGCGCAAATTGTACAAAATGTGATTGAATTTTGTCAGTCTCTAGAAATTAATGAACCAAAAATAGCAGCATTGGCTGCTGTCGAATTGGTTAATCCTAATATGCAGGCTACTATTGATGCTGCCTGTTTATCCAAGATGGCTCAGAGAGGACAAATTACTGGTGGAATAGTAGATGGACCACTAGCATTTGATAATGCCATATCGAAGAAAGCAGCCCTGCATAAAGGCATATCTTCAGTGGTAAGTGGTGAAGTAGATGCTGTTTTAGTACCTGAAATAGAATCTGGCAATATCTTTGCCAAAAGTCTGGTTTATCTGGCTGATGCAGAACCAGCTGGGGTCTTATTGGGAACAACCTCACCGGTAGTTCTCGTTTCTCGTTCAGATTCACCCATATCCAAGGTGAGGTCTATTGCATTGGGTATATTAATGAGCATGAGCCTGAATAGTTAAAATAAAAAGTAAGGTTGGGAGGAGATATTTTTGAAAAATAATTTTAATATCCTGGTAATAAATCCGGGTTCAACCTCTACCAAAGTTTCTTTATTTAGGAACGAAGAAACAATATTTCAGGAAACTATTTATCATTCAAGTCAATCGCTCTCTTCTTTTGAGCATATATTTGACCAGTATGAATTTAGACTGAACATTATCTTAGAATTTTTAAAAAAGCAAAAAATAGATTTAAACAATATCGATGCAGTTGTAGGAAGGGGAGGCCTATTAAGGCCTTTACAGAGTGGTACGTATCGAGTCAGTGAAAAAATGTTGAATGATTTAAAGGAGGGAAAATATGGTGAGCATGCCTCAAACCTGGGGGCAGTCTTGGCTTATCAAATTGCCAAAAAAATATCCCTTCCTGCCTATATAGTTGATCCGGTAGTTGTTGATGAAATGGAAGAAATAGCACGTATCTCGGGTATTCCAGACCTACCAAGAAAGAGCATTTTCCATGCCTTAAATCAAAAGGCAGTCGCCCGTAAGGCTGCACAAGATTTGGGAAAAACCTATCAGGATTCCAATCTAATAGTAGTGCATATGGGTGGTGGAATATCTGTTGGGGTTCACCATAAAGGACAAGTGATTGATGTTAATAATGCCTTAAACGGCGAAGGGCCTTTTTCACCTGAAAGGAGTGGCACTGTGCCGGTTGGTGACCTGGTAAAATTGTGCTTTTCCGGAAAATACCATAAAAATCAGATAATGACCATGATTAAAGGAAAAGGAGGCCTGGTTGCCTATTTAAACACCAATAATGTCGAAAAGGTACTAAAAAAAGTTGAAAAAGGTGATACTAAATCGAAATTAATATTAGAAGCAATGGCCTATCAGATTGCCAAAGAAATTGGACAAGGAGCAACTGTTCTAAAAGGAAATGTAGATGCTATTGTCTTAACGGGTGGAATTTCGCATTCTACTAAATTTGTAGAAATAATAAAAGACAGGGTAAGTTTTATTGCATTGGTTATGGTTTATCCTGGAGAAAAAGAAATGCTCTCATTATGCCAGGGAACGATTAGAGTTCTTTCAGGAGAAGAGGAGGAAAAGGTATATTGAGTGATGAAATTATTATTTATGTTGGAAGCTTTGGTAGTGGAAAAACAGAAATTGCAATAAACCATTCTCTAAAAGAATTACAGAATAAAAATAAAGCCGTAATTGTAGATTTAGATATTGTAAATCCTTATTTTCGCTCCAGAGAAATAAGAGAAGAATTAAAGGAATTGGATATTAAAGTAATTGCTCCACCAGGGAAATATGCAATGGCTGATATACCATTAATTTCTCCAGAGATAAAAGGAGCAATACAGGATTCTGGTAGAATATTAATTCTTGATGTAGGAGGAGATGATGTTGGTGCCAAATCACTAGCAAGCTTTTACCCAATATTAAAAAATACTGATTACCAGATGAACCTGGTTATTAATCCCTATCGGCCATTTACCAAAAATCATGAAGAAATTAAGAAAATGTTACAAGAAATTGAGGTTTCTTCCCGGTTAAAGGTAAATGGTTTGATTAGCAACCCTAATTTAGGCTTAGAAACAAATGTTGATTTGATTATCAAAGGACACAAGATAGTTGAAGAGGTATCGACAAAACTATCTTTACCAATTAAATTTTTGGTTATTGAGCAAAAAATATTTCAAAAATCAAAGGATTATCCAGAGTTTAGAGATAATTATTTCAACAATATTTTTATAATTAAAAGATTTATGGAATTGCCCTGGGATAAATCGACAGACCAGGGCTTGTTTAAAAATTAAAAGTTAAAAAAGGAGGTTTTTATGGCGAAAGTTGTGATTGACCGTGAAAAGTGCAAAGGTTGTGAATTGTGTACACTTGTATGTCCCCAGAATATTCTAGTTATGGCCAAGTCATTTAATCAAAAAAGCTATCATCCGGTTGAGCTAATAAATCCGGAGAAATGCACCGGGTGCGCTTTTTGTGCTATGACTTGCCCGGATGTAGCTATCGAAGTTTATAAGTAATAAGGACAATATTTTGGACTTTAAAAAATAAGGAGGATTATCAATGGCAGAAAAACTATTAATGAAAGGTAATGAGGCAATCGGTGAAGCTGCAATTCATGCAGGTTGTCGTTATTATTTCGGATATCCCATAACTCCTCAGAGTGAGTTAACTGCCTATATGGCAAAAAGATTACTGAAAATAGAAGGGGCTGCTTTTATCCAGGCGGAAAGTGAAATTGCAGCTATAAATATGGTTTATGGTACAGCGGCAACAGGCGGCAGAGTAATGACTTCCTCATCCAGCCCTGGAATCAGCCTTAAACAGGAAGGAATTTCCTATATTGCCTGTGCTGAGTTACCATGTGTGGTTGTTAATATGCAGAGAGGTGGACCTGGTCTAGGTTCAATTCAACCTGCTCAGGGTGATTATTTTCAAGCAACCAAAGGAGGAGGGCATGGTGATTATCATTTAATTGTCCTGGCGCCTTCCTCAGTACAGGAATTAGTCGATTTAACTATGAAAGCATTTGATTTGGCAGATAAATACAGAAATCCGGCCATGGTATTAGGAGATGGATTGTTAGGACAAATGATGGAACCAGTTGAATTTAAAGACATCAAGACAAATATCCCCTCAAAAGATGATTGGGCATTAGGTTCTTGTAAGGGCAGAGAGCCTAGAAAAATAGTTCCATTTAACCTGGATCCCTATGAGCTGGAAAAAATAGTTAACAAACTTGGCAAAAAATATGAAAAAATACAAGATGAGGTTGAATATGAGTTGATAAATATGGACAACCCGGATATAGTTATTGTTGCCTATGGTACAGTAGCCAGGGTTGCCAAAACAACTATTCAAAAAGCCAAACAAGAAGGAATCAACATAGGATTAATAAGGCCAATAACACTATATCCATTTCCTTATAAAATTATTAATCAGTATGCTGATAAGGTAAAACACATACTGGTGAGCGAGATGAGCTTAGGACAGATGCTTGAAGACGTAAAACTTGCTGTAGAAGGCAAAACAAAAGTAAGCTTTTATGGTAGAACCGGTGGTGTTGTAATATCTCCGACAGAGATATTGGAAGAAGTTAAAAAAATATTAAAGTAAAAAATAATTAAGTAAGTTATATAATTTTTATGGATGAAAAAATTTGGAGGTGAAAAGAGTTTTATGAATAAAGTGTTTTCCAGACCAAAATCTTTAGTTGATACATCATTTACTTATTGTCCAGGTTGCCATCATGGCATTATTCATCGGCTGATTGCTGAGGTGATGGATGAATTAAATATCAGAGAGGATACAATTGGCATTGCTCCGGTGGGATGTTCAGTTTTTGCCTATTTATTTTTTGATTGTGACATGATTGTTGCAGCACATGGAAGGGCACCAGCAACGGCAACAGGAATCAAGCGGGCTAAACCGGACAATGTTGTTTTTTCCTATCAGGGTGATGGTGATTTAGCTTCTATCGGCACCGCTGAAATAATTCATGCAGCCAACAGAGGTGAGAAAATTACGGTTATATTTGTTAATAATGCTATCTATGGAATGACTGGAGGACAGATGGCACCGACAACATTAGAGGGGCAAATTACCCAGACTTCACCATATGGACGTGACTCAAAAACTATGGGAATGCCCATTAGAATGTGTGAATTGCTTTCTACTTTGCAATCCCCCAGTTATATTTCCAGGGTAGCTTTAACCAAGCCAGCTTATATCATAAGGGCTAAAAAGGCAATCAAAAAAGCTTTCCAATTCCAGATAGATGGCAAGGGATTTTCACTGGTAGAGGTATTGTCTACATGTCCAACCAATTGGGGATTAAGCCCCAAGGAAGCCAATGAATGGCTGGACAAAAATATGATATCCTATTATCCATTAGGAGAGTTTAAAAATTCGGAGGAGGTATCCTAAATGTTAGATGAAATTATCATTGCCGGATTTGGAGGTCAGGGTGTCCTTCTAATGGGACGTCTTATTGCTTATGCAGGAATGTTGGAAGGTAAAAAGGTAGCATGGATGCCATCATATGGACCGGAAATGCGTGGTGGTACGGCTAATTGCACGGTTATTGTTTCTTCTGATGAAGTGGCATCACCAGTGGTTCCCAATCCTATGACCTTAATTGCTATGAATAAACCTTCTTTGGATAAATTTGAATCCGAGGTTGAAAAAGGTGGTACAATTATCTTGAATGAATCTTTAATTTCCCAGGATGTAAAACGTAGTGATGTACAGGTATTTAAGGTTCCTGCGAATGAGATTGCCAATGAATTAGGAAATTTGAGAGTGGCCAACATGGTTGCACTTGGTGCCTATTTAGCAGCAAGTGAGAGTGTTAAAATCGAAACAATATTTCAGGCATTGGAAAAAACCCTGGGAAATAAATCAGCAAAAATAGTTGAACTGAATAAGAAGGCGATTGAAAGAGGAGAAAAAATAGTTACCCAAAAATAACAAATAAATATGAATATGGAATATCTAAGAGAAAAAACAATTAAATCCGAAGAAATCTACAATGGGAGAGTAGTTCATCTCAGAAAGGATGAAGTTACTCTCCCAAATGGGAGAAGATCTACCCGTGAAATTATTGATCATCCGGGAGCAGTGGTTATACTGGCACAGAATAGCCAGGGGCAACTGGTAATGGTTAAACAATTCAGAAAGGCAATTGAGGATATACTACTGGAGCTTCCGGCAGGGACACTTGAACCAAAGGAGGAAAGAATTACCTGTGCCAAACGTGAATTGGAAGAAGAAACTGGGTATCAGGCACAATATTGGGAAAAGATATTTGATTTTTATTCAGCACCTGGTTTTTGCAACGAAAGACTAACCCTCTTTTTTGCCTGTAATCTAACAAAAACAAAACCCAATACCGACCATGATGAATTTATTGAGGTAGTCGAGTATGGTAAAAAGGGAATTAACTTATTGTTAAATGATAATAAATTAAGAGATGCCAAAACTTTAATCGGAATACTGTGGTGGCTAAATAGATGAACCAAAAGAAGGAAGAAAATCAATACTTTGTAGATCTTCATGTACATATTGGCAGAGACAGCAAAGATTTACCAGTTAAAGTGACCGCTTCACGAAAACTGACTTTTGCCAATATTGCCAGGGAATGTCTTAATAGAAAAGGCATAGATATAGTAGGAATAGTAGATTGCGCATCTCCTAGGGTTATTGAAGATATTGGTAAATTAATGAATAGTGGAGAAATGAGAGAACTCAAGGATGGAGGATTACGCTACAGAGATTCTGTCACAATTATACTGGGATCGGAAATCGAAACCCGTGAAAAACATGGAGGATTATCTCATCAAATTGCTTTTTTCCCTTACTTTGCCGATATCAGGGAATTTAGTAAGAAAATGAAAGGGGCAGTAACAAACCTAAATTTAAGTTCTCAAAATAGCGGAATAACTGCCCAGGAATTTTTTAATGTTGTAAATAATTTTGGTGGCATTCATATACCAGCACATATCTTTACACCACATAAAAGTATCTTTGGAAGTTGTGTTGCCCGTTTAAGAGACATGTTTACATCTGCTACGATTGAAAAAATTCCTGCTTTGGAATTGGGATTAAGTGCAGATACATTTTTGGCAGATCATTTAAATGATTTGGAAAATTTTACTTTTCTTACCAATTCTGATGCCCATTCACTTCCCAAGATTGGCCGTGAATACAATGTAATCAAAATTGAAAGCCCAACTTTTAAAGAATTGCTAATGGCCTTGAGAAGAGAAAATGATAGGAAGGTTGTTACAAATTATGGCCTGGATCCCAAGCTTGGTAAATACCATCGTACATTTTGTGAGCAGTGTAATAGTACAGCTAGCGGTACCCCGCCGGTTTTCCAATGTGAAAGTTGTGGAAGCAAGAAAGTAACCAGGGGGGTGTTTGATAGAATTGTTGAAATATCTGATGGTAAAAATTCTGTTTCTCCTATTCATCGTCCACCTTATTGCCACCAGGTAGCTCTGGATTTTGTTCCTGGAGTTGGGAAAAAGACTTTGGAAAAATTGTTTGGTTATTTCGGTACAGAAATGAATATTTTACATAAGGCATCTTATCAGGAAATAAGTCAGGTAGTTGGTTTTAAAATTGCCAAAGATATAATCGCTGCCAGAGAGGGTAAATTATCCTTATTAGCCGGTGGTGGTGGAAAATATGGCAAAGTTGACAGAACATTACAGAGTAGTACTGCTTATAACTCTCTTTTTTGATTTTTTTTAGATTATATTGTAACATTATAATTCGCAAAAAATAAAAATCATTCCTATCAGTTTATCGATAAGGCATTCTGATATGAATGATTTTTAAAAATTAGAAATAAAAAAAGGATATTCCAGTTAATCTGTTGTAATTAGTTATAGTGAGGAAGTATACAATTCCTTGAATTAAGCTAAATTAATAGTTATGCATTTTTTAAAATCAATTCAATTTAAGCCAAAGGAGATTATCTGCTGTGAAATATTCTGAAGAAATCCTGGATGAAATAAGAGATAGGCTTGATATTGTTGAGATTATTTCAGAATATGTACCTTTAAAACCTAGCGGGAAGGGATATAAAGGATTATGTCCTTTTCATCAGGAAAAGACCCCTTCCTTTATGGTAGATAGCCAGAAACAAATTTTTCATTGTTTTGGTTGTGGAGAAGGTGGTAATGTCTTTAGTTTTATTATGAAGATAGAGAAGGTAAATTTCCCGGAGGCTGTCAAGATATTAGCTGAAAAAGCCGGTGTAGAGTTGCCTACTCTCAAAAATCAAGACAGTGATTTTTACAGGGAACGAGAAAATATATTACAATTAAATGAAGTAGCGGCAAATTATTATCACCAAAATTTGTTCGGGCAAAATGGTAAAAATGCTCTTAAGTATTTGACTGATCGTCATTTTAACAAAGATATTATTCAAAAATATAATCTTGGATATGCCCTGCCAGGTTATGAGAATATAATTGGATATCTAACACAAAAAAAGATTAAATATGCTGATTTACTTAAGGCTGGTTTAGCAGTAAAAAGCACAAAAACCGGAAAAATAATTGATTACTTTAGAAACAGGATAATATTTCCAATTAGGAATGTACAGGGAAAGATTATTGCCTTTGGGGGAAGGGTGTTAAATGATGCTTTACCAAAATACATCAATTCACCGGAAACACCAGTTTACAGCAAAGGGAAAAATTTATATGGATTATTTCAGGCCAAAAAAAGCATACGACAGAAGAATCAGATTATTATTATGGAAGGGTATACAGATGTTTTAATGGCACATCAATACGGTTTTGAAAATACAGTTGCTTCATTGGGGACTGCTTTAACTACCCAACAAATTGATTTAATAAAAAGATACGCAGATGAGGTTGTAATAGCCTTTGATTCAGATGCAGCAGGCAGAAATGCTACACTGAGAAGCCTTAATTTAATAAAAAAGGCGGGAATAAAAATCAAAATAATTTCTTTACCAATTGACAGTGATCCAGCCGATGTTTTATTAAAAAGAGGTTCTGCCTTCTTCGAAAAACTTATTAATAATTCACTACCTTTAATTGACTATAAATTAGAAGTATTAATGAAACAGAATAATCACAAAACCAGTGAAGGGAAAGTAGCAATTGTAAAGGGATTGTTTAATGATTTAAATAATATTAATAGCCAATTGGAATTACACACCGAGGTAAAGAAAATAGCGGAAAGATTAGAATTGGATGAAGAAGCGATTTTTAAAGATTTGAAAGGATTCCGAAGAGGTAACCGGACACTGCCTAGTATATCCGCAAAAAGCGCTACTGAATCAACCCATATAAATGCCGAGAAAATACTAATTGGAAGCATGATACATGAAGGAAAAGATATTGGAAGAATCTTTTCAGAATTAAATACTGATGACTTTACAATAACAGAACATAGAGAAATTATATCGGTTATCAAAAATTTGTTTGAAAATGGAGAAAAGATAAATATTCAGAAAGTAATCGATCAACTTGAAAATCAAAAAATAATTAATTTATTATCACAGATTGTATTAAAAGATGTTGTATATTTCGATGAAGAAACAATAAATCGTTCAATAAATGCAATTAAAAAATACAAGTTGCAGTTAAGGTTAAATAATATAAAGACTAAAATAAAACAAGAGGAAAGTATTAATAATGAAGTTAAACCTGAACTTCTTCAGGACTATCAGAATCTTTTGCATAAAATACAAACACTTGTATAAATATATTTTGATAACAGGTAAAGAATAAATATAGATATAAAAGGGGCTGTTTTACATGGCAAAGAAAAAGAAAATAGAAGGCTTAATTGAAAAAGGAAAAGAAAAAAGCTATCTTACGTTTCAGGAAATAGAAAACTACCTGGAAGATGAAATACTTAATATTAATAAAATCGAGGACCTGTATGATGCCCTTAACAGTTCCGGAGTGGACGTGATTGATGAACAAGAAAAAGAAGAGGAAGAGGCTACTGAGGAAAAAGGAAAAAGAAAAAAAACCGGAATAGACGTTATTTCGAAAAAAGATTTACCAACTGAGATAGTAATTGGCAAGGGGTTTGAGTTAGATGACCCGGTAAAGATGTATTTGAAAGAAATTGGCCAAATCAGGCTGTTAAGTGCAGATGAAGAAATAGAATTAGCAAAACGTATGGAAGCAGGAGACAAAGAGGCAAAAAGAATATTAGTGCAGTCCAATCTGAGATTAGTAGTAAGTATTGCCAAAAGATACGTAGGCAGAGGAATGCTTTTTCTAGATTTAATCCAGGAAGGCAATATGGGATTAATAAGGGCTGTTGAAAAATTCGATTACAGAAGAGGTTATAAATTTAGCACCTATGCAACCTGGTGGATTAGACAAGCAATTACCCGTGCTATTGCTGATCAGGCAAGAACTATTCGAGTACCTGTGCACATGGTTGAGACAATAAACAAATTAGTAAGGGTATCAAGATATCTTTTACAGGAACTGGGTCGGGAACCAACAATTGAAGAAATCGCAGAAAGAATGGAACTTCCTTTAGAAAAGATAAAAGCTATAATCAAAACAGCACAGGAACCAGTTTCCTTGGAAAGCCCTATTGGTAAAGAGGATGACAGTCACCTGGGTGATTTTATAGAAGACGAAGACTCACCGGCTCCTCCCAAGATAGCTTCTCATACTCTGTTAAAAGAACAGCTTGATGGAGTATTAAAGACATTAACTCAACGGGAAAAGCGGGTTCTGGAATTAAGGTTTGGAATTACTGACGGACATCCACATACCCTGGAAGAGGTTGGTAGAGAATTCGGCGTTACCCGAGAGAGAATTAGACAAATTGAGGCTAAGGCACTTAGAAAGTTAAGACATCCCAGCCGTAGTAAAAAGTTGCGGGATTATCTTGATTAAATAGATAGACACATTTGAAATGATAACAATATCTAGAAAAAAGCTATAAAGTTAGAAAAAACCTTTGATTTTTGTTGACCTTTTCAGTAATATAGATTATAATAATCTTTGCGTTATTCCTCGGTAGCTCAACGGTGGAGCATCCGGCTGTTAACCGGAGGGTTGTAGGTTCGAATCCTACCCGGGGAGCCAGACATTCCAGCCCTTCAGTATCCTGCTGAGGGGCTTTATTTTTCCTTTATTTGACTTACCCCTCCAATATTATGTATAGTAATAATGAGTTAAACTCAAAAGTACATGAGTTTTTCAATCTTTATAGAAAGGAGAAATATAAATGGCTGATAATAAAGTAATAGGGAAAACAATGTTTTATATTATAGTAGCTGTATTAGCAGTAGCGTTAATATGGGTGTATAGTATTGCCAATACTGCCAATAAGATGGCCACTGAGAACGCTGATGCAGTACGAGTACCGGAATACAAGGTCTATCATGTCGCAGGAGGGCCTGGACGTTTTGCCTCAGAATTTGAGGGAGCTAGTGAAGGAGTAGAAAATGTAAATCAGGGAGACTATCTGTGGAGTTCGATTATCGTACAAAATGTTGGAGAAGAGGATGATGAGGATATTGAAATAAATATCACAGCAGCAATACCCATTGAAAAAGTTTATTTTGCAACTACAGATAGATTTGTTGGTGAAGTGGTAAGTCAGGAAGAAAATGCCAATGAAGTGACAATAAATATGGATGGATTTGATATAAATGAAAACATAATGGTGTTTATACCTATGTTACCGACAGGATACGAAAAACCATTTGACAAGCTTGACAATGAGGTATGGGGCAAGGAGTATCAGTCTTACTTAGAGAAAGTAACGATAGAATCTGATATGACCGAAGTTACCATATATGCACCGGGTTATGCCGCTTTGTATGAGTAATATCTCGGTAAGATGAACCACATATGGATAATATTCCTGAATGTGTGAATTCTACTAAAGTCTGGTCGGTGAAAGAAAAGCCTTTCATCGGCTGGTCTTAATGAAAATAAATTATTTTATTATACCTTCTCTCCTTACCCTTCATTATGATGTAATAAATTAGATAATCTCATTAATATCTTTTTATGAGAAATATTAAGTATTTAGACCATAATCGCAATAATATTACAAAAATTGGATATAACAATTTAGTCAATCAGGACAGTTAACATTACTTTTTTAGTCTTTAGCCCATAATATAAAAAGAATAAAAAATAAATAATATATAAATGGAAGTTTTAAGGCAAGATGTAATTAGACTTAAATTAGTAATATATACCAATTTCAATAAGATATTATTATTTTTCCATGTTTTAATCTATGCATATTAATTCTAATCTTATCCCAAATGAGCACGATTTCAGACACCAATCTGGGGAGCCAGACATACCAGCCCCTCAGTATCCTGCTGAGGGGCTTTATTTTTTTATTTCTTTTCATAAAAGAGCCACATCTATATAATGCAATTTAACACAATAGTATATTCTTTTTAGTTATTAAGATTATTTAAGAATAATATAAATAATATAAAATAATATTATACTTATATAATAAAATAGATAAAATATAAAAAAACTTGACAATACTACTTATTAGTGTGATAATAAATATATCACTTAGAGATAAGTGAAAATGTCATAAGCTGAGAAGTTTATAGCATTGAAATATCAATCTATATGTGAGGATTGATATCCAGTAATTAATAAAATAGAGACTTTTCTATCTTGATGTATTTTACCTCTAAATAAAATGTTACTGAAATAAATCTAAAAAAAGGAGGTAAAAGAAATGCAAGGTAGCAAACTTTATGTAGGAAATTTAAATTACACTGTGACTAACCAGCAATTGGAAGAGCTTTTCGCTAATCATGGTACTGTTAAAAGTGTCAATATTATCGAGGGCAAAGGTTTTGGTTTTGTAGAAATGTCTTCTTCGGAAGAAGCTAATAAGGCTAAAGACGCATTACATGACACTGATTTCAGTGATCGTCCCTTAAAAATTGACGAAGCCAAGCCACAAAAACCAAGAAGAGACTTTAATGATAACCGCAGACGTTATTAACTTTTAGATATAATATCACATTAAAGAACCCCTTTAGTATTAATACTAAAGGGGTTCTTTAATGTAGGAATAATCGACTGGATAATATTAATAAATTTTTCTTATTCTGCTTGCAGGCACTCAATAGAAATATTCCCTAGTGAAATATATTTTTGAAATTTACCAGAAGTATAACTATCCACAAGAAAAGAAAATAACATTTTTGTTGAATAAGGAATAATAGAAATATTTTGTAATATATCAGGAGATAGAAAACTTTCTGGAGGATGAGATAATGAATAATAACAAAATGGAAGATCTACCTGTTAGCCTTCTTGCTCCAGGTGTTGATTTACTTAATGATAAAAAAAATGAAGAACAAGATGTTGAAAAAATCTTATCTAAAAAACGATGGAAGAAATCAATAAAAGCAGCTATTACTAAAAAAGGATCATTCACTGAAATATTACCCGATAAAGGCATTCAATCGGATGACCCGATCAAAATGTATCTCAGAGAGATTGGTCAAACCAAGCTGTTGACAGCTTCAAAAGAGATTGAATTAGCCAAGCGAATGGAAAAAGGAGACGAGAAAGCTAAAAGCATTCTGGCACAATCAAATTTAAGATTGGTAGTTAGCATTGCTAAACGCTATACAGGTAAGGGTATGCTTTTTCTGGATTTAATCCAGGAAGGCAACATAGGCTTAATGCACGCAGTAGAAAAGTTTGATTATCGGCGAGGAAATAAATTCAGCACCTATGCTACCTGGTGGATCAGGCAGGCTATGACCCGTTCTATTGCTGACCAGGGGAGAACAATACGTGTTCCCGTACATATGATAGATACCATAAATAAAGTAAAGCGCTTATCCAGGCATCTCTTACAAGAACTGGGAAGAGAGCCAACGTTGGAAGAAATTGCAGAAAAGATGGAATTACCATTGGATAAAATCAAAGAAATTATCAAAACAGCACAGGAGCCTATTTCTCTTGAATCCCCAATCGGTAAGGAAGATGACCGGCATCTGGGGGATCTTATTGAGGATGAAGAATCGCCTGCACCTCCAAAACTTGCCTCAAATACTTTATTGAAAGAACAGATGAATAGTGCATTAACCACCTTAACCCAGAGAGAAAAAAGTATTCTGGAATTAAGGTTTGGTATAACCGGAGGATATCCTCATACTCTGGAAGAAGTTGGTCGGGAATTTGGGGTAACCCGTGAAAGAATCAGACAGATCCAGGAAAAGGCAATTCGAAGGTTAAGACATCCCAACCGAAGTAGAAATTTACGAGATTATCTGGATTAAATATTATTTTTCAATTATTGACCCTACTATTTCCCATTTGCAAACATTTCCATCTCACTCAAAGCTCTTAGTATTTTTAATGAACTTTTTATTTAACCATAAAAAACCACCTTCTGACAATTTTTCACCTGCAGTCCAAAGCAAACATTTCTATCACTTAGAAATATTATAGCTAAAGTATAAATAAAAAATCGAAAGAAAAAGAGCTAAAAAATGATAAAAAGCCAAACCTCTTTTAGAGGTTCTTAAAGCCAGCCGCTATGCGGGTGCGATATTTATTATTTTTAATAATTTCTATTCAATTTACTTTTTAAGTAAACTTTCCAGTGTAAACTTCATCCACAACATTTTCCCAGCTTTTGCTGACAGTCTTTTGGGCAGTTAAACCAACTTTTTTAAGATTTTTTAGGTTTTGTCTTGGCCATACCTGATTATAATCCAGTACTGAAGAAGATGGATGGAAAATTATTTCCCTTTGGCTTTCTAAAATTTATGTGGTATAAGCGAAAGATGAAAGGAATAAGGGGTTTTGCCCAGTACGTAATTCCCGAGTTTCGGAACAAAGCAGTTAATGCTGCGATGTTTCATAGGGTTATTGAGCAAGCAGTAAGAAAAAAATATGATTATATTGAGTGCTCTCAAATAAGTGAAAATAATAAGCGTTCTCGTAGTGTTTTTGAACATTCTGGCTTTACACCCTATAAAGTTTACCGCGTTTATCAAAAAAAATTATAGTATAGAAACAATATAATTATTATATCTTCGAATGATTAAAATATTTTTTTGCCATAACAAACAGAATCCATAAAATACCTACATATTTTAATGATTAAGATGTATAATAAAAATAAGATAAAATTAACAAATAAAAAAAATGAATTATAGATATTTAATACAATGGCCAAAAATTCTTAATATTTTCTTTAACCATATAAAACTTCCTTCTTTGAAACTGGTAATAGTTAAATAAAGAAAGTTTTATCAAAAAGCCCATAGACCATAGTTTATATTAGCTGAAATATTTCACAAGAGGTCCCAATTTATAGATTATATTACACAAAAAAATTAAGAATAATTGCTTAAAAGTTTTTCAAAAGAACACGATTTCCGGGTATGGTAATTATTAATAAATTTCAATTCATAATAGTGAAGAATGAATAAAAAAACTATATTTTTGAATTTTGATATATTATTATTTGGAGGTTAATAATTATGAAAAACAGGTTATTTCTTAAAAAAGTGAATAAAAAATTATTCCTGATTTTTCCTATATTGATACTTCTATTTTTCTTTTCTATTTCTTCAGCTAATTCTCAACAATTAAAATCTGGTTCACTTTCAATTAACTCTAATCCTAATGAGGCCAAGGTCTATCTGGACAATGACTATAAAGGAAAAACTCCTTTAAATTTAAAGAATATTTCAACTGGTCAATATAGCCTTAGGATGTCCCTTGCCGGGTATGAAGACTGGACCAGTACCGTGGTTGTCTTGCCAATACTGAATGTCAGAATTTCTGCTGACTTAGTGCCATTACCCCAGGAAGAAAAAGAGTATGGTTCAATTTCTGTTAATTCAAATCCGCAAGAAGCACGGGTTTATCTTGATAATGCCTATAAAGGTAATACTCCCATAAACATAAGGGATGTTTCAACTGGAAGGCATAAACTTAGAATAAAGCTAGCAGGGTATGAAGATTGGGTAAGCGAAATTACAGTTTCATCCTCAAGGGTATTAAGAGTATCAGCTGACTTAAAATCTCAAGAAGAACAAGGTTCAATCTCTATCAATTCAGATCCCCAGGGTGCCGATATTTATTTAGACGATAAATATGAAGGCCTCACACCTCTTAATTTACAGGACATTGCATCAGGTGAATATGAAGTTAAAATATCTTTACCGGGTCATGAAGAATGGGTTGAGGAGGTAACAGTTTCGCCTTCCAGAACTGCCAGAGTATATGCTGAACTGGAATCACGTCCTGATTATGGCTCAATAGCTATTTATTGTGATCAAAAAGATGCCAAAGTTTTTTTGAACGGAACTTATAAAAAAACAATTACTGAAACTCCTACAGTTTTGGAAGAAATAGAAAGTGGCAATTACGAAATTGTTATAATTAAAGATGGGTTCCGGGCATGGGTACAAGATATTGAAGTTTTTATTGATGAAACAACATCGATTGATGCCCCAATGACTGAAATATTCAGATAGATCTGTTATTACTGGGAGCACTCATATGTGTGAAGTTTGCTCCCAGTTTTACTTTCTTTTTTATTTATATGTTTAATTATATTCAAAAAGCTTAAATCAACTCTCAGTATTACATGATTAATTATTTAAAGTAGGTGAATAAAGATGAATGAGCAAAAAGAGAAGATGCTGTCAGGAAAACCCTACCTTGCCTTTGATGAAGAATTACTAAAAGAAAGACAATATGCCAAAGGGTTAATTTTTCAATTTAATTCACTCCATCCTGCAGAAATTGATAAAAGAAATGAAATAATAAGAAAGATCTTTGGTAAGATAAAAGGGACATTTTTTATCGAACCACCATTTCGCTGTGATTATGGATACAATATAGAGATAGGTGATAACTTTTATTCTAATTATAATTTGATAATTTTAGACTGTGCCAGGGTACTAATTGGAGATAATGTCATGCTGGGGCCCAATGTTGGCATCTATACTGCAGGACATCCCCTGCATCATAAAACTAGAAATACTCTATATGAATTTGCCCTTCCGATAAGTATTGGAGATAATGTCTGGATAGGTGGGAATGTAGTAATAAATCCCAATATTAATATCGGCAACAATGCAGTGATTGGTTCAGGAAGTGTGATTACAAAAGATATTCCTGATAATGTTATAGCGGTAGGTAATCCCTGTAAAGTAATACGGGAAATTACCAAAGATGACCGTGCCTATTATTATAAAAAAATGAGATTTGAAAAATAATTAAATTACAAAAAATCCTATAATTTATACCGTGTACTTGTTTTAAAGAAATTTGTTTACTGAAGAGAAGGATGTTCTGCAAAAATTTGTAGAATTTAACATACAATTGACATAACATAATGGGAAAAGGGGATGTATGTATGATAGAAAAAACATTAGTTTTAATAAAGCCGGATGCATTTAAAAGGCGTTTAACGGGGGAAATTATTGCCAGGTTCGAAAGGGTAGGTCTGAAGTTGGAAAAAATGAAACTAATAAAACCCACCAAAGACCTTGTAGAACGTCACTATCCGGATGATGAAGAATGGTTAAAATCAATTGGTGAAAAGACCATAAAAACCTATCAGAAATACAATTTAAATTTAATAGATGATTTAGGAACTGATGATGCCCTGGAGATTGGCAAAACAATAAGAAAATGGCTTATTCAATATGTTGTCTCCGGTCCAGTAGTTGCAATTGTCATAAGCGGTAATCATGCTGTTGAAGTAGTGAGAAAATTAGTTGGAAATACTGTTCCAGTCTTTGCTGACCTGGGAACTATAAGAGGTGATTATTCCATAGATTCACCTGATTTGGCAGACAAAGAGAAACGTTCGATTCAAAATCTGGTTCATGCATCTGGCAATAAAGAAGAAGCAGGAAAAGAAATTGCTCTCTGGTTCAATTAATATCAGATTCAATGATGAAAGCATAATTAAATTAGATCTTTTTTGTTTCCGGTTTGTCTAAAGAGGATAATTATTGTATAATTTTTACAAGTTTAAACAATAATATTTTCTAAAAAACTTTTCTTTGAAAAGTTAAAAATAAGGAATCTTAATAAAAAATTAATTCAAAACAAGAAAGAGAGGATCAATATTATGCCTGATTTTGGACATTCATTTGCTGGTTTAAAAAATGACCGTAAATTAACAGAAGAGGAATTAATAAGAGCAATAAGGTTTATGATAGCTGCTGAGTATGAGGCAATTCAACTCTATATGCAATTAGCTGAATCGACTGATAACAAATTAGCGCAGGATGTATTAAAAGATATTGCTGATGAAGAACGTGTTCATGCAGGAGAATTTTTAAGATTACTAAAAGAGCTTGCCCCTGATGAAGAAAAATTTTATAAGGAAGGCGAAGAAGAAGTAGAAGAAGAAATTGAAAAAATGGAATAAATAAATCAGAGTAATTTGCGAAATTCCTTAAAAAATTGATTATACAATTAAATAGTATTGTTAATAACGAATAGGTTTTATTTAACCATGAAAAACCATATCTTTCCGATATTACTATCATATTAGTTGGAGAAAATCTAGGGTATTGATTAATAACGAAATATAGTGTTTGAAATATTTTTATATTTTTGAGGGAAAAATGATTGATTCACATTGTCATATATTACCTAATTTAGATGATGGTCCCGATACTTGGGAGGAAGCTCTTGATATTGCCAGAATAGCCTCAAATGATGGAATCAAGGCAATAATTGCAACTCCTCATTATAAACTGGGGGTGTATAACAATAGTTCCCAAACAATTATACTTGCCGTAAATCAATTGAACAATAGATTAAGAGAACAAGGAATACCATTAAAAGTATTGCCGTTTTGATTTTGTTCGAAATATTGATTTATTAGAAAAATGGCACAACCGAGGCATTGAGAGTCAACTGACTTCAGCCAGTCTCAACGGTATCTTTGGGAAAAAAATACATTTATTTGCCCAGCGAACTTTAAAAGAAGGCTTAATTGACTACCTGGTTACCGATGCTCATTCAGTATCTAAATTTGGCCGGAAACCAATCTTATCTGAAGGTATAAATAAAATTTCCCGTATCATTGGCAGAGAAAAAGCCTTAGAGCTGGTTACAACAAATAAGTGGTACTAGCTGAAATATTTTTATTCCTATGGAGTTTATCAGTCTATGAAAAACGAAAAGCAAAAAAAGAGAGTCACCAGAACCATCTTTTTTCTGTTCATATTATTCTGTTTTTCCTTCTCTGTTCAGTTTATGGCCGTTGCAGCTCCAGGTTCTAGCAATTTAAGTCCAATAATCAATGTTCCCCTGGATAGCTGGATCTATACTGAATTAGCAAAAATGGAATATTCGAATCTGTTGCAGGGAGAAGATACAGTTGCACTTAATACCAGGCCTTTAACGCGTCTGGAAGTAGCAAAATTAATAAATCAAGCTTTGATTAATCTGGAGAGGGGGAAAATAGACTTTGATGAAGCCCAGCTGATTCATTTAGAGAAATTGGTGATGGAGTTTGAAGAAGAATTGAGCAGACAAGGCGTCAAAATTATTTCGAAGGAAAAGACAAATCAGGAAATACTACATGATTACCAGGGTGAAAAAATGGCCGAATGTTTCAATTATTTTATTCAGAAAGGATATCTCACTCATAATCATAGAGAATTGGAGTTTCCTATCCCGCGCAGAATTCTAGCCGAAATGGTCAGTCAGATGATTCTTGCCTTACAGAATGGTCACCTGCAGGATGTCGAATTGACTGAACAAGAGATGGACTATTTAGACTATATGGTGACTGAACTAAAAGATGACCTGGCTTCTTATGGCATCAAGGTTGTTTATTTGAATAAAAGTGAAGCTATATTAAGCCGTATACAGGATTCTATTTCTGTTTCAGGATATCTAAATCAGAAGCTGCACTTCAAAGGGCAAGGTTATGATCCGACTTCAACTAGCTCAGCAATTAAAATAAATCAAGGTTTGTATAACCTGGATTTTGGTACCGTAATAAGCGGAGAAATCTGGGATAATGCTGCTTTTCTAGCTGATCTTTCTGTTGATGTCCAGGTCTTTGATATAAGAAATATACAGTTTTCTCCAGTTGAATTAAACCTGAATAAGGCTTATCTAAAATTTAAAACCGATGCTTCTCAACTATCTATTTCTGATAATATTCCGGTTTTGGCATCCTTAGATGGATTTGAAATCCCTGCCATAACCTGGCAAATCGGCAGAGATGAAATGAAATGGGGTCCAGGCTATTCCGGTTCACTTATTCTATCCAATCAAACCAAGCCACTGGACATGATTTCTTATTCCGGTAATTTTGATTTAGAGCAATTGGTGGGCAACTGGGGAAACCTTCATTTTAGCAAACTATTTTCCTTATTAGATGAAAATCGGTTATTGTTAGGTCAACGGTTTGAGTATTCTCCTGATACTCCCTGGCGTATTGGTTTCTCGGAAACTTCTATTGCTGTCCGGGATTGTGGTATTCTCTACTTTAATCCAATACCATTTCCTTTGTCCAATTATTTAACTCAGCAAATTTATAGTAATTTTCCAGATATTTCTGAAAAGGAAAATAATATTAATTATAATATTGGTTTAGATTTACAGTATCAATTCGATGATGGTACCAAGATTTATGGAGAAGTTATGTTTGATGACTTTATTTTTTATCAACAGGTAAATCCTTATCCCGGGAGATATGGTTTTACCTTAGGCAGTCATATCCCTGATATTATGGATAATGCAAAAACAGATTTAATTATTGAATATACCCGAATTAATAATTACGTCTATCATCCAAGAAAAGAATGGCAAAATTATTTATATCAGGGAGAATATATCGGTCACCCCCTAGGGCCGGATGCAGACCAGCTTGTAGTGGGTATTTGCCATGAGTTAAACGAAGACACACTTTTACAATTAAACTATATCAACGAGAGACATGGAGAAGGGCAGTACGGAATTTCCTTGCCTTCTGACCCAGATATAGCCAATGAAAATATTTTTCTATCAGGAATAGTGCAAAAATCAAATGAATTTATCGGCAATTTGGAATACAATATTTCTGATGACTGGAACTTATCCTTATCCGGTTCCTATAAATTTATTTCTAATCAGGATAATCAATTAAATGAAGACCTGGGACAATTAAGCATTATCGCTGAAATCAAATATGAATTTTAAGAATGAATAAAAACTGTTAAAAAAATAAAAGCTTCTTTTGTGAAAGGAGAAGAGAGAATGATGCAAAATAAATATTCTAATTCAAATAAGATTTATCAATCCATAACCATTATCCTTTTAAGCTTATTAATGATATTTCTTGTAACAGGCCATGTTTTGGCAAGTAGTCAACCTGTCGGCGAGACTGAAACAACTCAAAAGCAGGATTATACCCTGAATTACCGGGATGTACTGGAAATCCAACTATGGGGATATCCGGAATTGACCAGGAAGGTACCCATTCAACCGGATGGGATGATGTCATTACCAATTGATGGTCAAATATATGCTTTGGGGAAGACCTTAGAAGAAGTTCGTACTGCCATTGTTCAGGAAATGAAAAAAGTTTTACCGTCCTTAGAGGGAAACCAGGTAAGCCTCACCATTGTTGATTTTAGTACAACAGATATCTCAGTATTAGGAGAGGTGAAATCACCGGGATTATACCCTGTTTCAGGGAAGGTAAATGTCTTAAAAGCCATTTCTTTTGCTGGAGGCCTTTTAGAAAATGCAGGTTTAAAGAATGCAACGATCATAAGGGACAGTGGAGAAGTGGTTCCGGTGGATTTAGAAAAATTACTCCATGATAGCGATATGAGTCAAAATCTTATTTTATACTCCGGTGACTCTCTGTTTATCCCTAAAGCATTTGAAATGAATACCATCTCGGTAGCTGGAGAGGTTAATTCTCCTGGATTGTATTCTCTCGAAGGTAGAACTGATGTACTGAAAGCAATTTCTATTGCCAATGGCTTTACTGCCAGAGCCGATTTGAAAAATGCTACTGTAAACAGACAAAACGGCGAACTAATACCAGTTAACCTGGAAAAACTTTTACTGGAAAATGATTTTAGCCAGAATATCACCTTAGAATACGGTGATTCACTATTTATACCGATGACTTTAGAAAATAATATTTATGTGTTGGGTGAAGTTAAAACTCCAGGTCTCTATAATATTGAAGGAACCTGTTCTGTGGTGGAGGCAATCTCTTTAGCTGGAGGTTACAGTGAGAAGGCAAAACTAAGTTCGTGCCTGGTTATCAGGAAATTTCCCCAAGCTGAAGAGGGAATAGAAATGCGTACCATAGAATTAAAAGAAGTAAAAGTTATTCGGGAAGAATATGATCAGGTAATCGAAATAGATTTAAAAGAGATTTTAAAAGATGGGCATTTAGCGCAAAACATTACTCTCCAAGCACAGGACATTGTCTATTTACCAGCCAGACCATTATCCGAGCTTGATATTGCAACCACATTGGACATCATCCAAACCGGTATCTCGATATACAGTGTCTTAAAATAGAGTTTTAAATTGATTTAAAATAATAATTAATAGTTGAAACTTTAACAATTTCTATGTTATCTTATATACTAATGACTTGCGAATAGTTAATTAGTTACGCTAGTTAATTGGTTCATTAGTTATTTGGTCAATTATCTTGACTAGTGATTGATTATTGATGATTCTTTATTGATTGGTGACCAGTGATTCTTTATTGACTGGTGATTGGCGATCAGTGATTGGCGACTAGTGATTAGTGATTGATGATTCTTTTCGATTGGCGATTCTTTATTGGTGACTGGTGATTGTTGATTAGTGATTTCTTTTCGATTGGTGATTCTTTATTGATTGGTGATTGGCGACTAGTGATTAGTGATTGATGATTCTTTTCGATTGGCGATTCTTTACTTTATTGATTGGTGATTGTTGAATAGCGATTAAATGTATATATAGCATAATGAAAAGTTAAATTACGGAGTTCAGGAGTACAATTGGCGAAAATCAAATCATTTGAAGAACTATTAGTTTGGCAGGATGCAAGAAAATTAACAGCTGACATTTATAAAATAACAAGAAATTTTCCAACTATTGAAAATTATGGCTTATCTCAACAAATCAGAAGAGCTGCAGTTTCTGTAATGTCTAATATCGCAGAAGGATTTGAACGTTCTACTGACAAAGATTATGCGAATTTTTTATCCATGGCAAGAGGATCGGTTGCTGAAATACAAAATGATTTGTATATTGCTCTTGATTTAAAATATATTGACAAGGTAGATTTTAATAATCTATATAGTTTTACTAAAAAAATATTAAAACAATTATCAGGATTTATTCATTATTTAAAAAACAATGATTTCCAATTAAAGTCATAGATTCTTGATTTTTGTTTTTTATTCTTGATT